>Ga0308159_1002399_pt1 | contig 21754 bp, 20 predicted proteins | sample PhyCR1_FD_201040 | JGI IMG/M metagenome (GOLD analysis project Ga0308159, IMG submission 201040) | Phyllosphere microbial communities from UC Gill Tract Community Farm, Albany, California, United States - DLSLC.R1 | ecosystem: Host-associated > Plants > Phyllosphere > Unclassified | place: USA... | reverse complement strand
GCTCCCACACTGAAATACGTCGCGCCGCCAATGGCCGGCCAGCCGTCGCTCTTCTGTGAGAGCGGGCTTGCTCGCGAAGAGGTTGGGTCAGTCGATGCAGCGGCAACTGCCAGGACGCTTTCGCGAGCAAGCCCGCTCCCACACTCAAATGCGCCGCGCCGCCGATGACCGGCCAGCCGCCGCTCTTCTGTGGGAGCGGGCTTGTTCGCGAAGAGGTTGGGTCAGTCAATGCAGCGGCAACTGACAGGACGCTTTCGCGAGCAAGCCCGCTCCCACACTCAAATGCACCGCGCCGCCAATGGCCGGCCAGCCGTCGCTCTTCTGTGAGAGCGGGCTTGCTCGCGAAGAGGCTGGGTCAGTCGATGCAGCGGCAACTGACAGGACGCTTTCGCGAGCAAGCCCGCTCCCACACTCAAATTCATCGCGCCGCCAATGGCCGGCCAGCCGTCGCTCTTCTGTGGGAGCGGGCTTGCTCGCGAAGGGCCCCGGACAGGCAGCGAAACGCTTAGCTCTTGAGCAACCGGGACCGATCATCAGCGGACAAAAAACCTTCAGGGCCGCTATCCTAGGCTCAGGTTCACTGATCGGGTTTGCTCATGCTTGAGGTTCGCGAGGTTTTCAAAAGCTATGCCACGCCCCAGGGATTGTTGCCGGTACTGCAAGGCGTCGATCTGACGCTCAAGGCCGGTGGCAGCCTGGCGCTGATGGGCGAATCGGGCAGTGGCAAAAGCACGCTGCTGCATCTGGTGGCCGGGCTGGACAAGGTCGATAGCGGCAGCATCCGCAGCGGCGAGCATCGCCTGGAGTCGATGAGCGAAGCGCAATTGGCGAATTGGCGGCGCACGGAAATCGGTCTGGTGTTTCAGCAGTTCAACCTGATCGGTAGCCTGCGCGTAGAAGATAATCTGGCCTTTCAAGCGCGCCTGGCCGGGCGCCATGAGCCGCGTTGGCAGGCGCATCTGGTGCAGCGTCTGGGGCTAGGGGATCTGCTCTCGCGGTATCCAGAGCAACTCTCTGGCGGCCAGCAGCAACGGGTCGCGCTGGGCCGTGCGCTGGCCTCGCAGCCGAAATTGCTCCTGGCCGATGAACCCACCGGCAGCCTCGATGAAGCCACCAGCGATGAAGTATTACGGCTGCTGCTCGAACTACTTGATGACACACCGACGACCTTATTGATGGTCACCCACAGCCAACGCGTCGCGGCGCGATTGGCCCAGCGCGTGGTGTTGTCGAACGGGCGGGTCGCCTGATGATCTGGCGGCAAACCCTGCGCGCGCTGCTCAGCCACTGGCGGCGCCATCCCGTGCAGTTTTTCAGTGTGCTGACCGGGTTGTGGCTGGCTACCAGTCTGCTCACCGGCGTCGAGGCGCTGAACAGCCAGGCCCGCGACAGCTATGCGCGGGCCAGCCAGATGATCGGCGGCGAACCGCAAGCCAGCCTGAGCACCCCGAATGGCGCACCGTTCCCCCAAGGCTGGTTCATCGAGCTGCGCCGTCAGGGCTGGCCGGTGTCGCCGGTGTTGCAGGGCCGGCTGACGCTCAAGGGCCACGAAGACCAACGCATTCAGGTGATGGGCATCGAGCCGGTGTCGCTGCCGGCGGACTCCCCAGTGGCCGGGCAGGCGATGCCGATTGAGGGAATCGTCGAATTTTTCAGCCCGCCGGGCAGTACCTGGATTTCCCCGGAAACCTTGCAGTTGCTCGGCTTGCGCGAAGGTGACACACCGCAAACCGCGGCAGGCCAAACTCTGCCGCCGCTGCTCGCGCAGAAGGACATGGCGCCGGGCCTGTTACTGGTCGACATCGGCGTAGCACAAAGCTTGCTGGAACAACCCGAGCAGTTGTCGCGGCTTCTGTTGCCCAAGGATTTTCATCAGGATTTGCCAGCCAGTTTCAAGGATCGCTTGCAGCTCAAAAGCAGCGGTGAAGAAAACAATCTGGCGCGGCTGACCGAGAGCTTTCACCTCAATCTCGATGCCCTTGGATTTCTATCGTTTCTGGTCGGTTTGTTCATCGTCCACGCCGCCATTGGCCTCGCTCTGGAACAGCGCCGAGGCTTGCTGCGCACGTTGCGCGCCTGTGGCGTCAATGCGCGAATGCTGATCGCGTGTCTGGTGGTTGAGCTGGGTGTACTGGCGCTGATCGGCGGATTATTCGGCGTGATCAGCGGCTATTGGCTGGCCAGCGTTCTGCTGCCGGACGTCGCCGCCAGCTTGCGCGGGTTGTATGGCGCGGAAGTGGTGGGGCAGTTGCGTTTGAGTCCCTGGTGGTGGCTCAGCGGTATCGGTCTGAGTCTGCTCGGCGCGTTGCTGGCCGGGGCCAACAGCCTGCTGCGGGCGGCGCGCCTGCCGTTGCTGGCGGTCGCCGATCCGCAGGCCTGGCATCAACAGTATTCGCGTTGGTTGCGCCGGCAGGGTTGGCTGGCGACGGTGCTGCTGGCGATTGCGCTGGCGGCGCTGATCTGGGGTGACAGCCTGAGCAGCGGCTTCGTGCTCATGGCCGGTTTGTTGCTCGGTGCCGCGCTGGCCTTGCCGGTGCTGCTCAGTGCGTTGTTGAATCCGTTGCTCGGGCGCAGTCGTTCGGTGCTCGGCCAGTGGTTTCTCGCCGACTGTCGCCAGCAATTGCCAGCCCTGAGTCTGGCGCTGATGGCGCTGCTGCTGGCACTCGCCGCCAACATCGGCGCCGGCAGCATGACCGCCGGTTTTCGCCAGACCTTCAATGACTGGCTCGAACAACGCCTGAGCGCCGAGTTGTACATCAACCCGGCCAACCCGGCGCAGGCCCGCGAGATGCACAGCTGGCTCAAGCAGCAGCCCAACGTGGCCGCAGTGCTGCCCAACTGGCAAGTCTCGGTAACGTTGAAAGGCTGGCCGGCCGATGTCTACGGCATTATCGACCACCCGCACTATCGCCAGCACTGGCCGTTGCTCGACAGCAGCGGCAGCGATCCATGGGGGAAGCTGGCGACGGATGATGCGGTGATGCTCAGCGAACAACTGGCGCGACGCCTGAAACTCAAAGCTGGCGACCATCTGCCCATTCCCACGCCGAACGGCACGTGGTCGCCGCGCATCGTCGGCATCTACGCTGACTACGGCAATCCGAAAGGGCACGTGCTGATCAGCAGTGAGCACTTGTTGCAGGGCTGGCCGCAGCTGACGCCGAACCGTTTTAATCTGCGCATCGATCCGCCACAGATTCCGGCGCTGCTCAAGACCTTGCAGGCGCGCTTTGAGCTGGATGACAACCACATCGTCGATCAGGCGCGGCTCAAAGGCTGGTCGGTGCAAGTCTTCGAACGCACCTTTGCCGCGACGGCAGCATTGAACAGCCTGACCTTGGCCGTGGCTGGCGTGGCGCTGTTCATCAGTCTGCTGACCCAGAGCCAGAGCCGACTCGGTCAACTCGCACCGCTGTGGGCGCTGGGCGTGACGCGCAAACAATTGATGTTGCTCAACCTCGGCCAGACCTGGCTGCTGGCAGTGCTGACCCTGCTCTTGGCGCTGCCGTTGGGCATCGCTTTGGCATGGTGCCTGGATGCGGTGATCAACGTGCAGGCGTTCGGCTGGCGACTGCCGTTGCGGGTGTTCCCGTGGCAGTTGTTGCAACTGATGGGGCTGGCCTTGCTGGCGACATTAATGGCGTCGGCATGGCCGCTGTATTCTCTGTACCGCACGCAACCGGCGGATTTGCTGAGGACGTTTGCCCATGAGGATTAAATGGCGCGTGCTGATGCTGGCGTTGCTGCTCGGTGGCTGCGATCAGCCTGCACCCGAGGAAAAGGGCTTTGCCGGCATGGGTGATCAAGCGCAATTGTTCACGCCGGTGGTGCCCGATCGGGTATTCAGCTTCCCGGCCGATCACGGCGCGCATGATGGTTTTCGCATCGAGTGGTGGTACGTCACCGCCAATCTCAAGGATCAGCAGGGCAACGATTTCGGCGTGCAATGGACGCTGTTTCGCAGCGCCCTGAAACCGATTGCCGAGCAGGCCGGGTGGGGCAATCAGACGATCTGGCTCGGCCATGCGGCAGTCACCTCGCGCTCGGTGCATCACGCCGCCGAGCGCTACGCGCGTGGCGGCGTGGGCCAGGCGGGCGTGCGTTTGGCGCCGTTCGAGGCGTGGATCGATGACTGGATGTTTGCCAGCCAGGCGCAGGACCCGTTGCGCGATATGCAACTGAACGCTCATGACAAAAATTTCGCCTATCAACTGCGCCTCACCTCCAGTCGCCCGCCAGTGCTGCAGGGTAACAACGGCTTCAGCCAGAAATCTGAAGAAGGCCAGGCCTCGTACTATTACAGTCAGCCGTTTTTCCAGGCCAACGGTACGTTGCAAATCGACGGCCAGACTTACACCGTCAGCGGCCCGGCGTGGCTCGATCGCGAATGGAGCAGCCAGCCGCTGACCGCCAATCAGACTGGCTGGGACTGGTTCTCGCTGCACCTGGACAGCGGCGAACACGTGATGCTTTATCGCATGCGACAAAAGGACGGCGCGCCTTATCTCACCGGCACCTGGATCGCCGCAGATGGCCAGATCCAGACGTTGCACCGCGAGCAGATCAGTCTTGTGCCGCAGGATACGGCCAAGGTTGCCGGTCGACCGATGCCAGTGACGTGGTCGATCCGCATTCCAGACAAGAAACTCGATATCCGCGTCGACGCGATCAACCGCAATGCGTGGATGGATTTGCGAATTCCCTATTGGGAAGGCCCGGTGAAGATCGATGGCAGCCATCCTGGCCAGGGTTATCTGGAAATGACCGGATATTAGCGGCGGGAACCGCTCTCCCGCTGGCGGCGAGCCTGCTCGCGAAGGCGCCAGCGCCGTGACCGTTGAGCGAACTGAATGAACTCTCACCAGCGCCCATCGCTCTACCTGGAAACCCGCCATTTTCGGATCCATCCATGAGCGACGACCTGCAACCCCCAGACCTCGATACCTGGCAGCGGCTGTTCGACGATCAGGCCTATTGGCAGGACTCCCCTGACGCTCACTACCTCGATCTGCAGCGCATCGCCGACGACCTGCTCGGCCAAGGCGCGATCGATCTTGAGCAATGGCAGTTGTTGCGTGCCAAAGCAGACGATCTGCACCGGCACTCACCCGAGGTCAACGTCGCCCGCGAACTCGACGATCCCGAAGCCTGAGGACTAGCGCCGTGAATAAATCCAGCAAGCCAAACGATAACCCCGATGAACCACGCCCGGCCGGCGAAACCGAACGCGACAACGACGCCTTGCGCCCGACAGACCCCAAACAGCGGCAGGACAGCGGCAAAGGCACAGCGAGTGGCGAGTCCACCGCCCAGGAGACCGCCGAGCCACACACCCGCGGGCCACAAACCCAGGTCAAGCCCTGAACAGCGTCTATGCTCACTGGCACGCCCGCCGCTGAAGTCGCTTCGGCGGCGGGCTTCGCCATTTCATCACAGGGAAAGTAATGCATATGAAGCTCAACGCACTGGCCAAGGCCATCACCCTCGCAACACTGCTTTCTGCCGTGAGTCTCGGCGCTTTGGCTGCCGACATTCCATTATCCGCCGTCGTTGAGGCTGATTCCGTTACCACCAAAGTGCTCGCCGTTGACCCGGCCAACCATCAGGTGGTGCTGGAAGGTCCCGAAGGTCGTCAGGTCCACGTCCAGCTCAGCGACAAAGCGAAAAACCTCGCCAATCTTAAAGTGGGCGACCTGGTGAAGATCGAGGTGCAGCGGTCTGTCGCCGCCTATCTCGACACCGAAGTGGATAAAGGTCTGCCTGGCACCACCGAACGCACCGGCGAACTCCGTAAAGCACCGGGCAGCGACAACCCTGGGGGTGAGGCCTATCGTCAGGTTCAGGTGCAGCTGAAAATCAGCAAAATTGATTTGAAGACCCATCAGGTCACTCTGGAAAATCCTTCCGGACAATCGAAGACGCTCGAGGTGAAGAAGCCGGAGATTCAAGCCAAGTTGAAAGATCTCAAAGTAGGGCAGAGCGTTATTGTCACTTACACCGATATCCTGAAAGTGACCAGTCAGCACGATAGTTGAGTATTAGCTCTACAAGTTTATTGCTCTTGTACAACTTTGTGTGTGAGAGCAATTATATTAAATATTTTGTAAGACAATTCTGGGGGAAAATCGGTAAAACACGGTTTTTAACTTTTCAGTTCAAAAATTTCATCTTTGTGCATGAGGACATGTGCACTCGTTTGAATTAAAATCCTCGGCGTTCGCCCAGTGTCGCGGCTCTTTACCGGTGCATGGATTGCCAGGCCATAACACTGGGCGAACTCCACCACGACAGCAGATGTATACAAAATTCAACAACAAAAAAGGGCGACTTCGAAGTCGCCCTTTTTTGTTGTCGTGGATTAAGCCGAAGCTTGCACGCCAGTCTTGCCTTGCTGCCCCTGAAAGCGTTTGAGCGTCGCCTGATACATCTTCGTACGGCGATGATCCTTGCCATACGTGCCTGCCGCCGCGACGGTCCCGGCCTGGATATGATCGAGGTAACGGAAAATCGTCCGCGGCGAGAGGAACCTGACGCCATAACCCAACTCGACCATTCGATCCTGCAGGGCGTATCCCGGCACCTCCTCATCCATGCAGAAGTGCAACCCCTGGGACTTCATCAACCGCGCATTCCATAGCGTGCAGAAACTTTTCAGATGCGTTTCTTTATACGGACGTGGTGGTTTCGAACGCAGGCCAAGATGGACTTTCAGCCGCCGGACATGATGTTTGCAGAAGCGCGAAGTTAACCGCCAGGTATCGCGAAGTAACCCGCGATCAAGTTGCTCCACACAACCGACCGCCGCCATGTCCGCACTTTTCGTGCACTCGCGCATCATCATCGCGAACACTTCCATGTCGTAGACAAAGGTATCGGTGTGCAGCAGAAACAAGTAGTCCGTCTCAACTTTCGCCAACGCCAGATCCAGCGCCTTGCCATGGGCAATATGCCCCATTTCCTTGCCCGGCGACGGTCGCTCGATGAGATTGATCCAGTCCAGCGAACGCAAATAATCAAGGCTGGCATCCGCCGAATCGTTGTCCACCACCCACACCGGAATGCCCTGCGCCTGAACATGCTCGCGAAGCAGTTCAAGGCACATGCGAGTAATGTCCGGAGTTTTGTAATTGACCAGGACGAGGCTGAAGTTGGGATGCGGCGGGGCAGGCAGGTCGAAGGCTTTCATGTCGGAGGGACTCATCCACGGCTCAAGACGACAGGTTGTTGAGCCGGGATGCTAGCGGGGGAAGCTTAGGTGAAACTTAATTTGGCAGGGTCGAACCTGGGGGAATGAGAGGACGTAAAACGGTTCGGATGTGTTCCGGATGTCTTCATGCGTTCATCAGCTTGCGAAGTAAAGCTCATCCAGTTGGCGCCTGCGGATTGCCAGGTATTGCTCCCACAACTTAGGAAAATCCTCATCTCTGGTTAGCGGAAAAGTCAGATAGATGTGTTTCCCGGCAACACTGAGGTACTGGCGCACACGTTTGAAGGCCGGCTGTTCATACAGCGCAAGGCTTTCGTCGTAAACGTCGTGATGGTGGCGAATCGTTACTCGATGAGGGGCAATCATCCCTCGCGCAAAATCGATCACCCAGTCGCCGTCTACGGCCGTACGCAAATAGCCGTAAACACCATCGACTGAGAGCAGGATGCAGGTGTTGGCTTGGTTGCCGTCCTCGTCGTTCGCCAGAACAATCTGGTCTGCGAAGTATTTGATCGCCTGATCATCCGGGCCCTGTAGAAGCAAGCTCCAGCCCTCGACGCCCATGCGAAACTCGCCGATGTTTTCGAAGGTCGCGGTCCATCCGTTGGCGAGAATTATGTGACGGGTTTTCATTGGGTTTTCAGACTCGAAATTTTCGACTTATGGTCTCGGATAAACCGAAACAAATCGGCTTAACGTTTTAACAGGTGTTGAAAATTGAAAGAAGCAGACGAACTGGGTTGCTCACATTTCATCCATGCAACCCCGCCACTTTGCACTATAGGAGCTGCCGCAGCCTGCGATCTTTTGATGTTTTAACGCGCAAGTCGGGTCAAACACTCCTCAATCGACCGCCGTTGCGTCTCGGCATACAACGCTAGTTCATCGATAGTCGAACGCCCCAGCGCCTGTTCGAAAGCCACGCGATTGGAATGTTCGGCGTAGTGCGTCTGTGCAGAATCGCCGAGGTTCGACTGAAAAATCCCCGCCGCGCTCACCGGCAGGAAATCTTCGTACACCAGCGGCTCCGCTTTTACATAGCCTTCGCGCAGCAAGTCCTGCAGGGACGATTCGCCAAGTCCGTGCGCCGCCAATCCTTTTTCCGTAGCGAAATAACGAAAATACGCCACCCCCTGTTCACGCATGCTCTCGACGCTGTCAGGAAATTGCGCAAAGTGCTGATTCATCAGCGCGTTGTAGCGTAAGGCGTTGGCTTCATTGGGAAAGTCGCCCAGTTCATCCCGTGCGGCATTCAACAGGCGGTCGTACAGCGCTCGACCCTTTGGCGTCAGGGCTGCGCCGCGTTGTTCGATTTCGCCGAAACGCGCGCTGTGGCTGCCAAGGGTTTCGGGCTGATCGATGAAAGCGATCGGCTCGTCGAGCGCCTTGAAGCTGGTCTGGCGCAGCAGGATCGGGCAGTTGCGGCGCGGTGGGCCTTCGATCACGGCTTTCGGTGTGATGCCATGAACAGGCATCTGTTGCTGCACAGTGTCGATGTCCAGCGTGCGCGGCGTCAGGTGATTGATGTGCGGGCCTTTGAACGCAACGACGTCCGCGACCAAGCGGTGTTGTGCGCTGAGTTTCTGATATTGCGCGGCGCTGACGGTGGCGCTGTGGTGCCAGCGAAAAGTCTCCAGTGCTTGTCGGACGAATTCTGCGGCTTCGGCGTCATTCAGCCCGCCCGCCGTTTCCGCCTGTTCAATCAGGCGCAACGCGGAGTCGGTGAAAATCGAACGACCGGCCAGCACCGATGCGGCAAACTCACGCAATTCAGCGTCTTCAATCAGCTCCAGCCGCAGCAACGAGGTGAACACGCGAAACGGGCTGACCTGCAGCGCCTCTTCATGCACCGCACGAAACGCCGTTGAATGCACCGGCACGCCTGCCGGGGTCAGGTCGTAATAACCCACCGGTTGCATGCCCATCACCGCGAACAGGCGGGCGAGGGTGGCCAGTTCGCTCGCGGTGCCGACGCGGATGGCGCCGTGGCGTTCCATGTCCAGCCGTTCGATTTCGCCGCTGCGCTTGAGCTGTCCGGCGACATCAGGCTGCTGCGATAGCACCGCGCGGTTGGTGTTTTCCACCAGTTCCATCAGCGCGCCGTACAGTGGCACCTCTTGGCGGTACATGTCGGACATCGCTCGGGAGAAGCGTTGGCGGATCAGGTCGGGGCTGACGAACGGCTGCACAGTCATGAAAAAAATTCCTGCCATGGTCACGGAATGAGTGCTGGAAAAGATCGCAGCCTTCGCCCACGCGGGCAAACGAAGAATCCGACGAACTTCATTCTGCCAGCGACTGATCCACCAGCTCGATCCAATGCTTCACGGGCGTGCGCCCGGCGCTGGCCAGATGACTCTGACAGCCCACATTGGCAGTGACGATCAACTCGGGCCGGCCACTTTCCAGAGCGTTGAGGCGCTGATCGCGCAGTTGTCGCGCCAGCGCCGGTTGCGTCAGCGAGTAAGTGCCCGCCGAGCCGCAGCACAAATGGCCGTCCGGCACTGGCGTAAGGTTGAACCCGAGGCGAATCAGCACTGCTTCCACCGCGCCGCCGAGTTTCAATGCGTGCTGCAACGTGCACGGGCAATGCACGGCGATGCGTCGTTCGCTGGCGGCACACACTTGCTCCAGCGGTTCCTCCGCGAGGATTTGCACCAGATCTCGGGTCATTTCGCTGATCTGCCGAGCCTTCTCGGCATAGACCGGATCATCCGCCAGCAAATGCCCGTAATCCTTGATGAACGCGCCACAACCGCTGGCCGTCTGCACGATGGCTTCAGCGCCGTTCTGCAGATGCGGCCACCAAGCGTCGATGTTCTGTCGAGCGCGGTCGAGACCTTTGCCCTGAGCGTCGAGGTGATAGTCGAGGGCGCCGCAGCAACCGGCCTCGCTCACCGGGGTGACGCTTATGCCCAAGCGATCGAGCACTCGCGCCGTCGCGTCATTGGTATTCGGCGACAGACCCGGTTGCACGCAACCTTCGAGCAACAACACTCGGCGCGGATGCCGAGGAGCAGGGCGCGACCCCATAACCGCGACGTGCTGCGGCAGTTTGCTTTCCAGCCGGCGCGGCAGCAGCGGCCGAAAGGTCGCGCCCATGCGCAGCAAGCCTTTGAACAACCCCGGATTCGGCGCCAACGCGCGCAGGCCTTCACGCAGCAAACGCTGGGCAGCCGGGCGCGCCACTTGGCGATCAACCACCGCGCGGCCAATGTCGAGCAGGTTGTGGTAATCGACGCCGGATGGGCAGGTGGTTTCGCAGTTGCGACACGACAGGCAACGATCCAGATGCAGTTGCGTCTGCTCGGTGGCCGCCGCGCCTTCCAGCACTTGCTTGATCAGATAAATGCGCCCGCGCGGCCCGTCGAGTTCATCGCCGAGTAATTGATACGTCGGGCACGTCGCGTTGCAAAAGCCGCAATGCACGCAGGTGCGCAGGATTTTTTCTGCTTCGCCAGCGCGGGGCAGTTGACGCGATTGCTCGCTGAGGGTGGTTTGCATGGCTAGACCTCCGCGTACATTCGCCCGGGGTTGAACAGCCCTTGCGGGTCGAGTTGCGCCTTGAGTTGCCGATGGTAGCGCAGCAGGGTCGGCGCCAAGGGTTGAAACGGCGAATCGGTGGCGCCATGGGTGAAGCACGTCGCGTGGCCGCCGAAGGAATGGGCGAGTGCATGAATCTCGGTGCTGTCGGATTTAAGCCAGCGTTGCGCCCCGGCCCAATCGATCAGTTGCTCGCCGGGCAGCTCAAGCGGGCCGAGGTTGTTGGGCAATGACAGGCGCCACAGCGGCAAGCCTTCTTCGAAAAAACTCAGGCGGTGTTCGTTGAGGTCGCGCCAGAAAACCAAGTCCAGCGGCTCACCACCGAGGCGTTGGTGCGCCGCCGTCACCGAGCCTTCGCCACCTTCCAGACGCAAATACAGACTCTGGCCATCGTGACACGCGGCGCTGATCGGCAGCGGTTGCTGGGACCATTCGGCTAGTTTGCTCAACGCCCGAGCGCAGTCGATATCGAGGCGAATGCTCAGGCACTGGCGCGGTTTCGGCAGGACTTTCAGCGACACTTCGGTGAGCACGCCGAGGCAACCGAAACTGCCGGCCATCAGCCGCGACAGGTCATAACCGGCGACGTTTTTCATCACTTCGCCACCGAAGCGCAAATGCTGCCCCAGGCCGGTAATCACTCGCGTGCCGAGGACGAAATCGCGCACCGAGCCGGACCATGGTCGGCGTGGCCCGGACAGTCCGCTGGCGATCATGCCGCCGACGGTGGCGCTATCAGCGAAGGAAGGCGGTTCGCAGGGCAACATTTGCCCGGCGTCATCTAGCGCCGCGAGCAGCTCGGACAACGGCGTGCCGGCACGTGCGGTGACCACCAGTTCCGTCGGGTCGTACTGAACGATGCCACGATGAGCGCGGGTGTCGAGCACTTCGCCGGCCACTTCGCGGCCGAGAAAGGCCTTGCTGTTGCCGCCCTGAATCTTCAGCGGCGTGGCATTGGTCCGCGCGGCGTTGACCTGATTGAGCAGGGCGTTGGCGGCGTCGAAATCAGCCATCAGAATCGCTCCAGCTCGGGGAAGGGCAGTTGCCCGGCATGGATGTGCATCGCGCCGAATTCGGCGCAGCGGTGCAGGGTCGGGATGTTCTTGCCGGGGTTGAGCAGGCCTTGCGGATCAAACGCGGCTTTCACCGCATGAAACAGCAGCAACTCATCGCTGTTGAACTGTGCGCACATCTGATTGATTTTCTCGCGACCGACCCCGTGCTCGCCGGTGATGCTGCCGCCGACTTTCACGCACAATTCGAGGATCTTGCCGCCCAGTGCCTCGGCGCGATGCAGCTCCCCCGGCTGGTTGGCATCGAACAGGATCAGCGGGTGCATGTTGCCGTCGCCGGCATGGAACACATTGGCCACGCGCAAGCCATATTCTTCGCCAAGACGCGAGATACCTTGCAGCACAGCGGGCAATTCGCGGCGCGGGATAGTGCCGTCCATGCAGTAATAATCGGGCGACAATCGACCGATCGCCGGGAAGGCATTTTTGCGCCCTGCCCAGAAACGCACGCGCTCGGCCTCGTCCTGAGCCTGACGCACTTCAGTCGCGCCGGCCGCTGTCATGAGTTCGCGCACCCGCTGGCAATCGTCGTGCACATCGGCTTCAACGCCGTCGAGTTCGCAGAGCAGAATCGCCTCGGCGTCGACCGGATACCCGGCGTGGATAAAATCTTCGGCGGCGCGAATGGCCAGGTTGTCCATCATTTCCAGACCACCCGGAATGATCCCGGCGGCGATGATTTCGGCGACCGCGCGGCCGGCCTTTTCGACCGAGTCGAAACTGCCCAGCAGCACCTTGGCGACTTGCGGTTTGGGCAGCAGTTTCACCGTGACTTCGGTGATGATCCCCAGCAGGCCTTCGGAGCCGGTGAACAAGGCGAGCAGGTCGAAACCGGCTGAATCGAGCGCCTCGGAGCCCAGCGTCAGGCGTTCGCCCTCGATGGTCAGCACTTCGATTTTCAACACGTTATGCACTGTCAGACCGTACTTGAGGCAATGCACGCCACCGGCGTTTTCCGCAACGTTGCCGCCGATTGAACAGGCGATCTGCGAGGACGGATCCGGCGCGTAGTACAGGCCGAACGGAGCGGCGGCCTGGGAGATGGCGAGGTTGCGCACGCCAGGCTGAACCCGCGCGATGCGAGCAGCGGGGTCGATGTGCAGGATGTTGTTGAACCGCGCCATCACCAGCAGCAGGCCTTTTTCCAGTGGCAGGGCGCCGCCGGACAATCCAGTGCCGGCACCCCGCGCGACTACGGGCACATTGTTCTGATGGCAGAGTTTCAGCAGGGTTTGCACTTGCTCCAGACGCCGGGGCAGGGCCACCAGCATCGGCGTGGTGCGGTAGGCGCAGAGGCCGTCGCATTCGTAGGGTTTGAGCTCATCCTCGCGCCAGAGGATGTCCAGGTCCGGCAGGGCTTGTTGCAAGGCCTTTAGCAGTTCGGCCTTGTTCACCTCGGGCAAGGGACCGTCGAGGCGTTCGTCGTAAAGGATGTTCATGGGAACGCCAACCTTCTGTCTCCGCTGATCGTTCCCACGCTCTGCGTGGGAATGTAGCCCGTGACGCTCTGCGTCACTGGACGCAGAGCGTCCCCTGAGGCATTCCCACGCAGAGCATGGGAACGATCAGTTGCGCAACCTGGGGCATTGCGAATATCCATGTTCATCGCTGTCGTTCCAGAAAATCCTCGTACAGCCGTGCGGTATTTCCTGGCTGTTCGACCATCGGCATGTGCCCGACGTGATCCCACACATCCACTTGGAGATTGGCGATGCCCTTGCTCCACACCGGCACGCTGCTGACGTCGATCAGGCGATCCTTGCGCCCCCATAGCAGCAGCGCCGGGCATTTGATGTCGGCCAGTTTCGGCTCCATCGGCGCACTGGCATGGAAGTCGCGGAATATTTCTTCGAGTTCGTCACGTTGCTGCTCATAACGCTGGGCGACGGCATCGAGCACCAGTTTCGGCACCCACGGCGGCGACTCCATGGTCATCGCATAGAAGCGCTGAAACTCTTCGCGGGAATTGATCAGAAACGGATTGTGCCCGCGCGCCAGGTGACGCTCCATGTCGCTCGGCTGCGGTGCGGTGACGCCCGCCGGGTCGATCAAGGCCAGCGAGGCGATCCGCTCCGGATAGGTCGCCGCCAGCCACGCGGCAATGTAGCCGCCCATGGAGTTGCCGATGACGTGGACTTTTTCCACGCCGCACACATCGAGCAGTTGAATCATGCGTTTGGCCTGCACCGCGATGTCATAACCGCCGCCAGCCTTGAAGCCGGTTTCACCGTGGCCGGCCAGATCCGGGATGATCACCCGGTACTGGCGCACGAAATGCCGGGCGCAGCGCAGCCAGAGATTTTTGTCGGCGCTGAAGCCGTGCAGCATCAGAATCGCACTGGACGCCTCGTACGGCCCGCCTTGCCAGGTCGACACGGTCATTTCGGCGATCGGCACTTCGATCTTGTGCAGTTTGTACAGCTTGGCCTCGATGGCCATGGCCAGGTCGTACAGCCAATGGCCCACCGCTGGGTAACTCAACCAGCTCCAGGCCACGAACACCGCGAGTGCGACAAACAGCAAAAGCATCGACGTCTTCCTTATACGTGTTCAGGACAAAATATGGTCGGCCGGTTTCAGCGCCCGGGTCAGCAGGTGATAGCTGAAACTGAAGCCGGGAAACATCGCGATTACATGGCCGCTCTTGCTCTGGTACCAACTGTGGCAGCCACCGGACTTCCATACCGTGCGCTGCATTTCCCGGTGGATCATTGCAGTGTAGGTACGTTCCGCGTCAGGGCGCACTTCGATGCTGCGCAGGCCTTTGGCCTGCACGGTACGGATGCAGTCGAGGATGTAGTTCATCTGCGATTCGATGATGAACAGCGCCGAGGTGTGGCCAATGCCGGTGTTCGGCCCGGTGACGATAAACAGATTGGGGAAGTCTGGCAGGCTGGTGCCCAGGTAAGCGCGCGGATATTCGGCCCAGACATCTCTGAGTTGCACGGCGTTTTTGCCGCTGACCGGGTAGGAAATCACCCCGTCCGTGGCGTCGTAACCGGTCGACCAGACGATCAGATCAACATTGACATGCTCGCCGTCTACGGTGTTGATCCCGCTTTCGTCGATCGAAGCGATGCCGTGGTCGCGACTGTGCAGCGTGACGTTGGCGCGGCTCAGCGCCGGGTAGTACGTGCTCGACACCAGCACGCGTTTGCAGCCGATGGTGAAATCCGGGGTGAGTTGCTGCCGCAGCAGCGGGTCTGGAACCTGACGCTTGAGGAACCGCAGCGCATGTCGCTGGACCAGGTGAATCGCCGGTTTCGAGTATTTGAAGGCGATGACCCGGGTTTCGAATTGCCAGTAGATCAGCCAGCGCAACAGCTTGTACGCCGGCTTCAAGCCGAGCAGCCAGCGCTGGAACCGGCCGAATTTACGATCGGCACGCGGCAGCACCCAATGCGGCGTGCGCTGGAACACATGCAGATGTTCGACCTGGGTTGCGATCGCCGGAATCACCTGTGCAGCGCTGGCACCGCTGCCGACAATCGCCACGCGTTTACCGCGATAGTCGTAGCTGTGATCCCAATGATTTGTATGAAAAGTCTTGCCTTGAAAGCGATCAATCCCAGGGAAGTGTGGAATGACCGGCTGACTCAACGGCCCGGAAGCATTGATCAGGAATTGCGTATGGAAGATGCCCTTGGCGCGGGTGTGCACCGTCCAGTGTTTTTCCGCTTCGTCCCATTCGACGCGCTCGACATCGGCTTGCAACTCGACCCGGTCGCGCAAACCGAATTGCTCGATCACCTGTTCGGTGTAGCGCTGCAGTTCCGCCTGTTCGGCAAACATCTGCGACCAGCGGTAGGGCGCGAACGACAGAGAATACAGTGGCGACGGCACGTCCACTGCGGCACCGGGGTAGGTGTTCTGGCACCAGGTGCCGCCGAAAAATTCGCGTCGTTCCAATATGCGAAAGTCATCGATCCCGGCCTTGAGCAGGTTGACCGCTGCGCACTGGCCGCCGAAACCGCTGCCGATGATCAACACATGGTAGGTGTGCATGGGCCCCCTTCTTAGAATTGTCGTTCCTTTTCCCTCTTTCATTTATAGCCAACTCTGGGCCGCGTGTGCGGCGCTGATAGCGCTCTATTCAGGCCGCTGGCCGGTGATGGCTATTTAACGGTGCCCTGATAGACTCCGAACACACCGTGTCGGGGTGTAACCATGCATCGCGCGGTCGAGGCCCTTATGGGAAATACGCGAGGAAAGGGACTTTCACTGGCCAGGAGGCTGTATACGTCGCGGGTGTTCGGGCTGCTGCTCGGGCTCATATGCATCAGCGCCGCAATGTATTCCCTCGATCCGCCGCTGTGGGTGTGGGGCCTGATGCTGTTCAACGGCCTGGTCTGGCCGCATCTGGCTTTCCATTGGGCGCGCCGCTCGAGCGTGCCGTTCCGCGCCGAACACCGCAATTTACTGATCGACGCGTTCATGGGCGGTTTCTGGGTCGCTGCCATGCAGTTCAATCCGCTGCCCAGTGCAACCACGGTTTCAATGATGGCCATGAACAACGTCGCCATCGGTGGCGGCCGGTTTCTGCTGGCGGGCACGGCGGCACAGCTGCTCGGTATGGGCGTGGGGCTGGTGGTGTTTGCGCCGACGTTCATCCCGCAGACAACGCCGCTGCAGCTTTACGCCTGTTTGCCGTTGCTGTTGCTGTATCCGCTGGCGCTGGGCTGGATCTGCTTTCGCCAGGCCTCGACCCTCGGTCGACACAAGCGTGAGCTGCTGGCGTTGAGTCGCACTGACAGCCTGACCGGTTTGCTCAATCACGGCGCATGGAAAGATCAACTGAACCTTGCGTTCCAGCGTTGCACACGCCAGCAGCAGGGCGCGGCGATTGCGCTGATCGACATCGATCATTTCAAGGCAATCAATGACACCTATGGCCACGTCGCTGGCGATATCGTCCTGCGCCAGTTGAGCAAACTGCTCAAGCACAACCTGCGCGCCAGCGATGTGGCCGGGCGATATGGCGGGGATGAGTTCTGCGTGATCCTGCCGGACCTGCCGCTATTCAATGCCGCCCAAGCCATGGAAGCCCTGCGCGAGCGCTTCGCGATTCTGGGCTATGAGCAGAACCCGGCGCTGAAGGTCAGTCTGAGCATTGGCTTGGCCGCGTACGACCCGAGCCATGCCGACGCCACGCGGTGGCTGGATGATGCCGATCAGGCCTTGTACGAGGCCAAGGCCAGTGGGCGCAATCGCGTTATCTGCAACAGCGATAACAAACCGAGGCAGGCGCTGCTGGATTCGGTTTGATGGATGTCGGCAGTTCCTGCAATTTGTTCGGTGTCGGTCGGGCAAGTGTCGCATCCGCTATAGAGCCTTGCGCCAATGTCGGTTACGGTTGAATCCCTCCGACACGAAACAAGGACTGCTTCATGACGTTCTCATTTCCCCGCTCCCTGCTGGCCGCCAGCCTCGGTCTGTCCCTCGCGTTCTCGGCCGCAAACGCCGCTGAACCGCATAAGCAAGTGCTCGCCGATGCCGAGCAGTACCAGCCCGAAGCGCTGAAGTTATTGGAACGACTGGTCAATATCGACTCCGGATCCGGCTATGAACCGGGCCTGAAACAGGTCAGCGACATCGCCATCGATGAGCTCAAAAAACTCGGCGCAACCATTGAATTGGTGCCGAACACGCCGGAAAAATCCAACCACGTGCTGGCCACGTTCAAAGGCACCGGCAAGGCAAAAATCCTTCTGATGGCGCACATGGACACGGTGTTCAAGGAAGGCTCCGCTGCCGAGCGGCCATTTCACATCAAGGACGGCCGTGCCTACGGGCCGGGGGTGATGGACGACAAGGGCGGGATCGTCGCCGGTATCTACGCGCTGAAAGTGCTGAAAAACCTCGACTTCAAGGATTACGCGCAGATCACTTTCCTGCTCGACGCCAGCGAAGAAACCGGCTCGGACGTTGCTACCGACCTGATCAAGAAAACCGCCAAACAGCACGATGTGACCCTCAACCTCGAACCGGGCCGCCCGGCCGATGGCCTGGTGGTGTGGCGCAAGGGCAGTGCGACGGCGCTGGTCGAAGTCAAAGGCAAGGCCGCCCACGCCGGCGTCGCGCCAGAGCTTGGACGGAACGCGGCGATGGAAGCGGCGCATCAGATTCTGCAACTGGGCAAGCTCGGCGATGAGGCGAAGAAAACCACCATCAACTTCACCGTGCTCAAGGCCGGCGATCGCACCAACGTGATTCCTGACCAGGCCACGGCCAAGGCGGATGTGCGCGCGGCGGTGCCGGAAGAGTTCGATCGCATCGAGAAGGATCTGGCGCGGGTCTCGCAGGACAAGCTCATAGCTGAAACCGAAGTGAAGACTTCCTTGCAACGCGGTTTGCCGCCGATGCCGCAGACAGCCGAGTCGGATCGCTTGATGGCCATGGCGCAGGGGATTTACGGCGAGATCGGCCGCCAGTTGACGGAAGAGGGCAGCGGTGGCGCGGCGGATGCCAGCCTGTCTGCCGGGGTGGGGACGCCGACGCTGGATGGATTCGGGATTGTCGGCGGCAATATTCACACCCCGGAAGAATATGCCGAAGTGGCGAGCGTGGCGCCGCGGATTTATCTGTTGTCGCGGATGATCATGGAACTGGCCAAACCGCGATGAAGCAAGGGGTGTCTTGATGGTGGGCACGACCAGAACACCAGTCGGTAAAAGACCAGAGCGCGGCTCCTCGAGTGAGCTGCGCCTGTGCCTGAAACAGTTCCTTGCGCACTGCAAGAGCCGGCACAAGCGCTGAAATTGTGCCGGTTCTGCCAACCTCGCTGCGCTTCAATCCCATTGAAGCTACACCCGCTCATCGGTTTTCAGTGCAAAAAAACCGAAGCTTCCTGATTGCTTGCTTGTCATCTCCATGAGACCGCAGCCCTTTCAATACGGCCGTTTCGCTGTATCACGCCGTCCGTCGACGCAGAGGAATGAGCGCACGATAGGCGCAGTCGACTTTGCACGGTGAGCCTCGACAGGCGCTGCGTGTTGACTGATGAGGAGAGCGACAGATGACAAGAATTGACACTCTGCTGGACAACAAAGGCACCCCGCTGGACAAACAGGTTTTCACTTGGCGAGAGCTCGCTGGCAAACCGATCAGCAAGCTCGACGACGATGCGTTCACCCGCGTGCGGGTGATTTTGATGAATGGAGTCGAGTCTGATGCCTTGCGCCTCAAGCACTTCGGCGCACGCTTTCACAAGGAGCTGCAATTGCCGCTCGCGCAGATTCGCCGCGCCGAGCAGCATCAGATGACGTCCATCAATTGGCTGCTGTCGGCGGACCATTCACCACTCGAGACCACTGTCGCCTATGAGCAAGTGGCGATCGAGGTCACGGCGGCCGTTGCGCAAAACGAGCCCGACCCGTATCAGGCGCAGACGTACCGCTTCGGCCTGCTGGAGGACTTCGATCATCTTTATCGCTACGCGGCCATGCTCGATCGCCTCGAAGGCAAGGACGCGAACAATATCCTTCAGGGTTACACCGATCTTGTGCCCGGTCGCCCAACCAGCGAGCACCACCGCGCGCCCGGTGACGACTTGCGCGATAACTACGAAAAAGACAACGCCGCGCTGATCACCAAGATCCATGCTGCGCTGATTACCGGCGCCGAATACCAGACCCACGATTACTACATGAACATCGGCCCGCTGTTTGCTGATCCGGTAGCCCGAGCGCTGTACGCTGAGATCGCCTCCGTAGAAGAGCAGCATGTCACTCAATACGGATCATTGCAGGACCCCGCCGAGACATTCATGGAAAAGTGGCTCGTCCACGAAGCGATGGAGGTCTACACCTACGCCAGTTGCGCCGAGCAAGAAGAAAACCCACGGCTCAAAGCGCTCTGGGAGCGCTATGTCGACTACGAACTTGGGCACTTGAATCTGGCCTGTGAGCTGTTCAAAAAGTACGAGCGACGCGACCCCGCCGAGGTGCTCGCCGGGCCACTGCCGCGCATGATCGAGTTCAAGAGCCAGCGGGATTTCGTCCGTGAAACCCTGTCGCGCGAAATCGACTTGCGCGCGCACGGTATCGACTACGTGCCCAAGGAGCGCGAAGCGCGACCTTCCCTGGACTATCGCGCCCAACTGAACAGCGAGGGCGTGCCCGCCAATGTCGTTTCGGCCGGTTACACCTTCAAGCCCGGCACTGAAATCAACGAAGTGGGAGAACAGCAATGAGCGAACCTCAAGTAATCATCGGCACCAATCGCACCGGCGTTCAGACCTCGCCGCAAGACACGGCTCGGCAGCTTGAGGCGACCCGGATGTTTGCGGCCGATGTACCGGGCGACATGAGCAACTACACCGCTGAGCGTGAGCGGGCGATTCGTGAGGCCGATCTGATCGGTTCGGTGCCGGCGCCGGCAACCACCAAAGGCGTGGTCAAGACGGCGCTGGACAAAACCATCGGCAAGGCCCCCGAAGTGCTGATCGACAAACTGGGCGAGCGGCTGGCCTTCGAACGCACCGGCGTGCGGCTGTATGAGGCGATGGTCGCCAAAGCCACCTCGGCACCCGGTGCCAGTCCGGCGCTGGTTGATACGCTGCGCCAGATCCAGGCCGAAGAACTCGAGCACATGAACATCGTGCGCGAAGCCATCGAAACCCTCGGCGGCGATCCCACGGCCATGACGCCTTGCGCGGACGTGGCCGGCGTCAAGGCGATGGGGGTGCTGCAAGTGTTGACCGACCCGCGCACCACCGTGTCGCAGTCGATGAGTGCGATTCTCACCATCGAACTTGAAGACAATGCCGCTTGGGAATTGCTCATCGAGCTGGCGCAGAAGGGTGGTCATCCGCTGATCGCCAAACGCTTCAAACACGCGCTTGAGCAAGAAGAAACGCACCTGGCGACGGTTCGGCAATTCATTCGCAAAGACCTGCTGGAGCAAGTGAGCTGAGCCGTGCGCAACGCCTGGTTCTGTACCGAGGACAACGTGCAACCACCGATCCGAGAAGGACACCGCCGTGAGTGAAACCGATCTTGAAATGGAACTGAAAGCGTGGCGTCTGTTGCTGGAGGACGACGCCTATCGCCTGGATTTCCCCGACGATTATCACCGCACCCTGATCCAGCGTGCCGACGAATTGCTGCTGCACGAATGGATCACCCGTGACGATTGGCAGTTGCTGATAAACGCGGCGGATGACGCGCATGAATTTACCCTCGAGAGCCTCGCGCGTGAGCAGCGCGATTGCCTGAAAATCTCGTCGCTTCGACTACCGACAGGCCACGAAGACGACCAGCCCCAGCGCTTGCAAGGCGCCGCATGTGTATCAACCAACGGGAGCGTCATCATGACTGATGAGAAGAAAGATCAACCAAGCAACCCGCCGAACAATCAGCCGAACGACACCATGCCTGCGCATTCCACCGAACAGGAGCGCGAGCGCTTGAAGGACTTCAACAAGGACGGCATCCCGCCGGGAAGCTGCTGATTGCCCTTCAAGCCCAGAGCACACGGAGTATTTCACCATGCAAGTACAAGTAGACAGCAACCATATCGAAGGCAGCGCCGAACTGCAGGACTGGGTGGGCAGTACGGTGGTTGATGAACTGGACCGCTATTCGTCTTTTCTGACCCGATTGGAAATTCACGTTGGCGACGTCAACGCACAGAAATCCGGTGCGCAAGACAAGCGCTGCCAGATCGAGGCGCATCCCAAGGGGCACACCTCGCTGTCGGCCAGCCATCATGCCGAAAGTCTGGAGCTGGCCGTCGCCGGAGCGGCAAAAAAGATTGCCCATGCGCTGGAACATCTGGTGGGGCGCCTGTCGCCGCGCGTCGAATCGACCGGACGCCTGACGGCACCGCCGGTCCGGGAGGATTCGCCAGCGGAAATCGACGCCATGCTCGAAGACGAGTTTCTCGCCAGACAAGCTGACCTGGAGAAAGAGTAAGGAGTGTCGTCATGGCC
>Ga0308159_1002397_pt1 | contig 21766 bp, 21 predicted proteins | sample PhyCR1_FD_201040 | JGI IMG/M metagenome (GOLD analysis project Ga0308159, IMG submission 201040) | Phyllosphere microbial communities from UC Gill Tract Community Farm, Albany, California, United States - DLSLC.R1 | ecosystem: Host-associated > Plants > Phyllosphere > Unclassified | place: USA... | reverse complement strand
GGGGCGCCGATCTTCACCGGCAGCACGTCGCCGATGCCCGTGCCCACCGGGGGGAACGCGGGCTCGCGCAGCGGCGCGCCAGTGAGGGCCGCCACTTCGCGTGCGACGCCGTACACGCTCAGCGCATGCGCCAGGTTGGGCGTGAGCTTGAGCGTGAACAGCGTGTCGTCGAGCGCGAGGTATTCGCGGATGTCCTGGCCCAGCGGGGCGTCCGCGGGCAGTTCGAACAGGCCTTCGTGGTCTTCGGAGAGCTTCAGTTCGCGGGCCGAGCACAGCATACCCTGGCTTTCCACGCCGCGCAGCTTGCCGACCTTTATGGCGAAGGGCTTGCCGTCCTCGCCCGGGGGCAGCAGCGCGCCCACCGTGGCGCAGGGCACCTTGATGCCCACGCGCGCGTTCGCTGCGCCGCAGACGATGTTCAGCAGCGCGGGCTGGCCGACGTCCACCTGGCAGACGCGCAGGCGGTCGGCATTGGGATGCTGCACCGCCTCCTTGATTTCGCCCACCACCACGCCGTGGAACGGGGGCGCCACCGGGGAGAGCTCCTCCACCTCGAGGCCTGCCATGGTGAGGGTTTCGGCCAGCTCTGCCGTGGTCAGGGGCGGGTTGCAGAATTCGCGCAGCCAGGATTCAGGAAATTGCATAGTCGGTTCAAAAGAGGCGGCCGGCATCGCCGCGCACCCCGAAAGGGGGCCGCGGCGACGGAATCAATGGGGGGTGCAGCGTTTACTGGAACTGCGACAGGAAGCGGATGTCGCCGTCGAAGAACAGCCGGAGGTCGTTGACCCCGTAGCGCAGCATCGTCAGGCGGTCGGGGCCCATGCCGAAGGCGAAGCCGATGTACTTCTCCGGGTCCAGCCCCATGTTGCGCACCACGTTCGGATGCACCTGGCCGGAGCCCGCCACTTCGAGCCAGCGGCCGGCGAGCGGCCCGTCCTGGAACTGGATGTCGATCTCGGCGCTCGGCTCGGTGAACGGGAAGAAGCTCGGGCGGAAGCGCAGCACCAGGTCGTCGCTCTCGAAGAACGTGCGGCAGAAGGCGGTGAACACGACCTTCAGGTCCTTGAAGCTGACGTTCTCGCCGATCCACAGGCCTTCGCACTGGTGGAACATCGGCGAATGGGTGGCGTCGCTGTCCACGCGGTAGGTGCGGCCCGGCGCGATCACGCGGATCTCGGGCATCGCCTGGCCGGCGTCGAGCAGCGCGCGGTGCCTCTTCACGTGCTGCACCGCATGGCGGATCTGCATCGGGCTGGTGTGCGTGCGCAGCAGCAGCGGCGCGGCCTCGGCGCCGCCCTCGACGTAGAACGTGTCGTGCATCGAACGCGCGGGATGGTCTTCCGGCGTGTTGAGCGCGGTGAAGTTGAACCAGTCGGTTTCGATTTCCGGGCCTTCGGCCACGTCGAAGCCCATGGAGCCGAAGATGCCCTCGATGCGCTCGAGCGTGAGCGAGACGGGATGCAGTCCGCCCTGCCCCCGCTGGCGGCCGGGCAGCGTGACGTCCAGCGCCTCGGCCTGCAGTTGCGCCTGCAGCTCGGCATCCGCCAGCGCCTGGCGGCGGTCATTGAGGGCCTGCTCGATGGCCTGCTTCGCGACGTTCACCGCGGCGCCGCGCGACTTCTTCTCCTCGACGGAAAGCTTGGCCAGCCCCTTCAGGAGTTCCGTCACCTTGCCGGACTTGCCGAGGAACTGGGCCTTGGCGTTTTCAAGGTCTGCAGGCGTGCCCGCTTCCGCGAACATCCGGCGTGCGGCATCTACCAGGGAATCCAGCTCGTTCATACCCACTCTCTGTCGTCTTGAGAAATAAACAAGGGCTAGCGCCTTTTCAAGCCCTAGCCCTTGCTGTTGTTACGCAGGCAGCCCTCCGGACGGACGGCTGCCGATCGCGAGATCAAGCGGCGGCCAGCTTGGCCTTGACTTGCTCCACGATGCTGCCGAAGGCAGCCTTGTCGTGCACCGCGAGGTCGGCCAGCATCTTGCGGTCGATCTCGATGGCTGCCTTCTTCAGGCCGTTCGTGAACTGGCTGTAGGTCAGGCCCAGTTCGCGGGAAGCGGCGTTGATACGGGCGATCCACAGTTGGCGGAACACGCGCTTCTTGGTACGGCGGTCACGGTAGGCGTATTGGCCTGCCTTCATCACCGCCTGCTTGGCGATGCGGAAGACGTTGCCGCGGCGGCCGCGGAAACCCTTGGAGAGGGCCAGGACTTTCTTGTGACGGGCGCGTGCCGTTACACCACGTTTGACGCGAGGCATGTGTGTACTCCTTGTTCGTCAGTGAATTAAACGCCCATGCCGGGCAGCATCTGTGAAATCGAGCCCATGTTGGTCTCGTGCACAGCAACCGCACCACGCAGATGGCGCTTGTTCTTGGTGGTCTTCTTGGTCAAGATGTGACGTTTGAAGGCTTGACCGCGCTTGACGGTGCCACCGGGACGAACGCGGAAACGCTTTTTCGCGCTGCTCTTGGTCTTCATTTTGGGCATTTCAATGCTCCTTTTTGTCGTGCTCGCGAGGCGTTTGCAGACCCATCCGCAAACTTGCAGGCCCCGAGCCACTTCTTGTGCGGCACCCCATGGGATGCCGCGGCAGGGTCATGAGACCCTTGCCATGCCCCGGAAGCACTCGCGTGCTCCCAGGAACATTCCTTCAAGGCAGGCCACCATCAGGTGGAGGCTGCCGCCCCTTCCGTTGCCGGCTTCGCGGCAGGCTTGCGCTTGCCGGGAGCGATCATCATGATCATCTGCCGCCCTTCGAGCTTCGGGAACTGCTCGATCAGGATGGTGTCGCCCAGGTCATCGCGGATGCGGTTGAGCAGGGCCAGGCCGATTTCCTGGTGGGTGATTTCCCGACCGCGGAAGCGCAGCGTGATCTTGCACTTGTCGCCTTCCGCGAGGAAGCGGCGGATGTTGCGCAGCTTGATGTTGTAGTCGCCATCGTCCGTGCCCGGACGGAACTTGACTTCCTTGATTTCGATGACCGTCTGCTTGGCCTTGGCCTCTGCCGCGCGCTTCTGCTCTTGGTACTTGAACTTTCCATAGTCCACAAGGCGGCACACGGGAGGGTTGGCCGTAGCGGCAATCTCCACCAGGTCCACATCCAGCTCGCCCGCCATGCGGAGGGCTTCCATGAGGCTGACCACCCCGAGCGGCTCGTTCTCCGGGCCCGACAGGCGGACCTCGGGAGCCATGATTTCACGGTTCAGGCGGTGCTTGCGCTCCTCGCGCTGGCGACGATCACGAAATTCAGTAGCGATGGCTATGTCCTTCAATCAAGATGCTACGAAAAATGTAGCTGAAAAGCCGCGGCAGGAGAGGCACCGCAGCGTTCGTCGTTGGCATGTGCCGACGGTTCATCACGCTTTGGTGGCGATGTCCTGCGAGATCAGGGAGATGAAGGCCTCCAGAGGCATCACCCCCAGGTCACGGTTACCACGGGCTCGCACTGCAACGGTGCCGGCCGCCTTCTCCTTGTCGCCGGCGACGAGGATATAGGGCAGCTTTTGCAACGAATGCTCCCGTATTTTATACGTAATCTTTTCGTTACGCAGATCGAGCTCCACCCTAAGGCCTTGATTCGGCAAAGCTTTTTGCAGCTTTTCGGCGATTTCGCGACAGTAATCGTCCTGTGCGCCGGTAATGTTGAGCACGGCGACCTGCACCGGGGCGAGCCAGACCGGCAGTGCGCCGGCATGCTGTTCGATCAGGATGCCGATGAAACGTTCCAGGCTGCCGACGATCGCGCGGTGCAGCACGATCGGCCGGTGGCGCTGGCCGTCCTCGCCGACGTACTCGGCCCCCAGGCGCTCCGGCATGGACGGGTCGACCTGGATCGTGCCGCACTGCCAGTGCCGGCCGATCGCGTCGCGCAGCGTGTATTCGAGCTTCGGGCCGTAGAAGGCACCGTCGCCGACGGCGATCTGGTATTCGCAGCCCGAGGCCTTCAGGCTCTCGATGAGCGCGTTCTCGGCCTTGTCCCAGCTTTCTTCCGAGCCGATGCGCTTTTCGGGGCGCGTGGCGACCTTGTAGATGATGTCGGTGAAGCCGAAATCCTTGTAGACCTTCTGCAGCAGCGCCGTGAAGTTGATGCACTCCTGCTGGATCTGGTCTTCGGTGCAGAAGATGTGCCCGTCGTCCTGCGTGAAGGCGCGCACGCGCATGATGCCGTGCAGGCCGCCCGTGGGCTCGTTGCGGTGGCACTGGCCGAACTCGCCGTAGCGCAGCGGCAGGTCGCGGTAGCTCTTCACGCCCTGGTTGAAGATCAGGATGTGGCCGGGGCAGTTCATCGGCTTGAGCGCGTAGTCGTGCTTCTCGCTCTCGGTCGTGAACATGTTCTCGCGGTACTTGTCCCAGTGGCCGGTCTTCTCCCACAGGTGCTTGTCGAGGATCTGCGGGCCCTTCACCTCCTGGTAGCCGTTGTCGCGGTACACCTGGCGCATGTACTGCTCCACGCCCTGCCAGATCGTCCAGCCCTTGGGATGCCAGAACACCGTGCCGGGCGAATGCTCGTCGATGTGGAACAGGTCCAGCTCGCGGCCGAGGCGGCGGTGGTCGCGCTTCTCGGCTTCCTCGATGCGCTTGACGTACGCCTCCAGGTCCTTCTTGTCGGCCCAGGCGGTGCCGTAGATGCGCTGCAGCTGCTCGTTCTTGGCGTCGCCGCGCCAGTAGGCGCCCGAGACGCGCGTGAGCTTGAACACCTTCAGGAAGCGCGTGTTCGGCACGTGCGGGCCGCGGCACATGTCCACGTATTCCTGGTGGTAGTAGAGGCCCATGGCCTTCTCTTCGGGCATGTCCTCGACGAGGCGCAGCTTGTAGTCCTCGCCGCGTGCGCGGAAGACGTCGATCACCTCGTCGCGCGGCGTCATCTTCTTGACGACGTCGTAGTCCTGGGCGATGAGCTCCTTCATGCGCTGCTCGATCGCCGCGAGGTCGTCGGGCGTGAACGGGCGCTCGTAGGCGATGTCGTAGTAGAAGCCCTCGTCGATCACCGGGCCGATGACCATCTTCGCCGTCGGGTAGAGCTGCTTGACGGCATGGCCCACCAGGTGGGCGCAGGAGTGGCGGATGATCTCGACGCCGTCCTGGTCGCGCGGCGTGATGATCTGCAGGCGCGCGTCGTGGTCGATCACGTCGCTGGCGTCCACGAGGCGGCCGTCCACCTTGCCCGCCACCGTCATCTTGGCCAGGCCCGGCCCGATGGACTGGGCCACGTCGGCCACCGTGACGGGGCCGGGATATTCGCGTTGGGAATTGTCGGGGAGCGTGATCCGGATCATGTGCGGTGCCTCGGTAAGACAGGGGAATGCGCGGGAGCGGCGAAAGAGCGGACGAAAAAAAACGCGGAACGATGTCCGCGCTTTTCTTCGGGGTGCAGGCGACAGGGGAAGTGACGTGCAGGCGCGAACGGACAGCCTTTAACGGCTGGTGGAGGAGGTCTCCGTAGTTCGCGGTGTCATAACCGTCATGCCTTTCTCGCCCTTGCTGGTGATGGATGGGGCCATTCTACCCTCTCCGGCCGCCAGCCGTGCCGCGGCCCGCCTGCCCGGCACGACCGGCGGAAGGGCCCCAGGCCTTCCCGCCGGCTGCCGCATGGGGCGGATCAGTGGAACTGCTCTTCCTCGGTGGAGCCGGTGAGCGCCGTGACGCTCGACTTGCCGCCCTGGATCACGGTGGTGACGTCGTCGAAGTAGCCGGTGCCGACTTCCTGCTGGTGCGACACGAAGGTATAGCCGCGCTCGCGGGCCGCGAACTCGGGCTCCTGCACCTTCTCGACATAGGCGGACATGCCGCGCTTCACGTAGTCCTGCGCCAGGTCGAACATGTTGAACCACATGCTGTGGATGCCGGCCAGCGTGATGAACTGGTACTTGTAGCCCATGGCGCCCAGCTCGCGCTGGAACTTGGCGATGGTGGCGTCGTCGAGGTTCTTCTTCCAGTTGAAGGACGGCGAGCAGTTGTAGGCGAGCAGCTTGCCCGGGTGCTTGGCGTGCACGGCCTCGGCGAACTTCTTGGCGAACTCCAGGTCCGGCGTGCCGGTTTCGCACCAGACGAGGTCGGCGTATTCGGCGTATGCCACGGCGCGGCTGATGGCCTGGTCGATGCCCTTGCGGGTCTTGTAGAAGCCTTCGGCGGTGCGCTCGCCCGTCAGGAAGGGCTTGTCGTTCTCGTCGTAGTCGCTGGTGATGAGGTCGGCGGCTTCGGCGTCGGTGCGGGCGATCACCAGCGTGGGCACGCCGTACACGTCGGCGGCCATGCGGGCGGCGATCAGCTTCTGCACCGCTTCCTGCGTGGGCACCAGCACCTTGCCGCCCATGTGGCCGCACTTCTTGACCGAGGCGAGCTGGTCTTCGAAGTGGACGCCGCCGGCACCGGCGCGGATCATCGCCTTCATGAGTTCATAGGCGTTCAGCACGCCGCCGAAACCGGCTTCGGCATCGGCCACGATCGGCGCGTGGTAGTCGACGAAGCCCGCATCGCCGGGGTTCACGCCCTTGGACCACTGGATCTCGTCGGCGCGGGTGAAGCTGTTGTTGATGCGCTCCACGACCTTCGGCACCGAGTCCACCGGGTAGAGCGACTGGTCGGGGTACATGGCGGCGTACTCGTTGTTGTCGGCGGCCACCTGCCAGCCCGACAGGTAGATCGCCTTGATGCCGGCCTTGACCTGCTGCATCGCCTGGCCGCCGGTGAGCGCGCCGAGGCAGTTCACGTAGGGCTCGTTGTTCACGAGATTCCAGAGCTTCTCGGCGCCCCGGCGGGCCAGCGTGTGCTCCACCTGGAACGAGCCGCGCAGCCGCACCACGTCGGCCGCGGAGTAGCCGCGCTTGATCCCCTTCCAGCGGGGGTTCTGTGCCCAGTCTTTTTCCAGGGCGGCGATTTGCTGTTCACGGCTCAGTTGCTCATTGAAGGTTTGGGGCATGGTCATCTCCAGGGAAGTGGGTGAAAACGCAGGGCGGTTTCTTGCCGCCCTTGGAGACAACTGTAGGTCTTGTAGAAGACTTTGCCAAGCTCTTATGTCTTATATAAGACATAAATTTTTCTGAGCTTTATCAACAACTTAGCGATCGCATTTCGCATCGAGAAAACGACTTTCTCATATCGAGAAATTTTGCGGCGGCGCAGCAATCGCATATTTCGGGATGTGAAAAGGGAATTTCATCTGCGAAATTTCAGCCCGGCCGGTGCGCCATCCAGTCGCCGTGCAGCAGGCGCGGCGCACCGCGCAGGAAGGCCGGAGCGATCTCATACACCAGGCAGGAGAGCCGTGCGCCGGTCTCCTTCAGCTCCAGCGACACCTCGCGCTTGACGTACTCGCCGGAGGGTTCCGGCCAGATCTCCTCGATCTCGTCGAGGCGCCGCTCGAGCGCCGGCGTGATGGCGTACACCTCTCCGAGCACCGGCACGCGCCCGTCCCCTTGCGCATCGGGGCCCGTGAGCGCGATGCCCGGATAGGCGCCCAGGTCGTAGAGCACGCCGGGCACGGCCGCGGTACCGATCGGGACGGGCGGCGGCACGAGGCGGGTGATGTCGTTGGCACCGCCGCGGCGGAGGGTTCCATAGACGAATACGTGGCGCACGGAATCGGCGTGCAGTGGCTCAGGCATGATGTGTCGTCCTCGTTTCTTGACCGTGTCGGCCGCAGTCTATCGGCCGGCGCGGTGCGTCCGCATGCCCAGCCGTCCCGTCGCCTATCTCTGCCTCGCGCTCAGCATGACCCTGGTGGGCAGCTACGTCGCGCTCTCCAAACCGCTGTCGCAGGCCCTGCCCCTTTTCCTGCTCGCGTGGCTGCGTTTCGGCATCGGCGGGATGGGCATGCTGTCGTGGCTGCGCAAACCGGCGTCGGAGCCACCGATGACGCCCCAGGTGAAGCGCCTGGTGTTCCTGGAGTCGTTCCTCGGCAACTTCCTGTTCACGCTGTGCATGATCTCCGGCGTCGGGCTGACCAGCGCGGTCACCGCGGGCGTCACCATGGCGGGCATTCCGGCGGCCGTGGCGGTGATGAGCTGGTTCTTCCTCAAGGAGCAGGTGCCGCGCCGCACCTGGGCGGCCGTCGTGCTGGCGGTGGCCGGCATCGCGCTGTTCGCGGTGGCCCAGCCGGGCTCCGCGGCGCACGGCGGCACGACCGGGACTGGCGGCGCGCATCCGCAGGGCCTGGCCTGGCTGGGGCAGTTGCTGCTGATCGGCGCCGTGCTCTGCGAGGCCGCCTATTCCGTGATCGGCAAGAAGCTCACCGGCACGCTGGGGCCGCGCCGCATCACCGCGCTGATCAACCTGTGGGGCTTCGTCCTGGCCACGCCGCTGGGCCTCTACACGGCGCTGCAGTTCGACTTCGCGGCGGTACGGCCCGGCATGTGGCTGCTGCTGGTCTTCTATGCGCTGGCGGCGAGCGTATGGACGGTGTGGCTCTGGATGACGGGACTGAAGGCCGTGCCGGCCGCGCAGGGCGGCGTGTTCACGGTGCTGCTGCCGGTGAGCGCCGCGCTCGTCGGGGTGCTGGTGCTGGGCGAGCGCTTCACGGGGCTGCAACTGGTGGCCTTCGGGATCGCCATCGCCAGCGTGGTGCTGGCCACGCTGCCGGTGCGGGGGCTACGCGCGCGCCCTGCGGGGTGAGCGTTCTGGTCAGCGGCCGGTCACCTTGCGGATGGGAGGCTTGATGCTGTCCCGGCGCGCGGGCAGCAGGGGCGCATCCTCGCGCACCGCGTTCAGGACGATGCAGGTGGAGGTTTCCGCCAGCAGGCAGAAGGCGGTGACGACGGCGTCGAGGTGGCTCACATCGATCACGGCGATCTCCAGGATCCAGCTGTCGTCGCCCGTCACGTTGTAGGCATTGCGCACCTCGGGCGTCTTCTCGACGAGCTGGACCACGCGCGCATACTCCGTGCGCCCGACCCGGATGATCGCGCGGATGCCATAGCCCAGGGCCGCGGGGTCCACCCGCGCTCCGTAGCCGCGGATGATGCCTGCGGCTTCGAGCTTGCGCACGCGCTCGGTGACGGCGGGCTGGCTGAGGTGCACGCGGCGGCCGAGTTCGGCCATGGTGATGCGCCCGTCCTGCTGCAGCGCGGCGAGGATGCGGGCATCGTAGGCATCGATTTCAGGATTTTCGGTCACCGCGGCATTTGGCCATGAAAACCCCGGCCGCGCAGCCCGATTACCGTTGAAATGCCATGTTCCGACGCGGCTGGCTTTCATAGCATATCGGCATGCAAACCACCGCGTCCCCTGCCCTCTCGTCCTCCGCGCGGCTGCCCGCGGGCGTCCTCGCGGCGCTGCTGTGCTGCTATTTCGTGTGGGGGTCCACATACTTCGCCATCCGCGTGGCGCTGCAAAGCTTTCCGCCGTTTTTCCAGATGGGCACCCGCTTTCTGCTCGCCGGTGCGCTGCTCGCGCTGTGGACGGCCTGGCGCGGGCGCGACCGGGGACGCGCCGGGTTCCCCACGGCGCTGCAGTGGCGCAATGCGCTGGTGGTGGGGGCGCTGATGCTGGGCGGCGGCATGGGGCTGATCGCCACGGCCAGCCAGGGTGTCGGCTCGGGCCTGATCGCCACCTGCGTCGCTTCGGTGCCGTTGATGGTCACCGGCTGGGGACTGCTGTGGGGCCGCAGGCCCGGGCGGTGGGAGCTCTCGGGCGTCTGCCTCGGCGCGCTGGGCGTGGTGCTGCTGATGCGCGGCGAGAGTTTTTCGGCATCGCCTGCGAGCATGGCCTGCGTGCTGGTATCGACGGCCTGCTGGTCGCTCGGCTCGGTGCTCTCCACCACGCGCTTCCCGCTGGCCCCGGGCGCGGCAGGCTTTTCGAGCGAGATGCTGTGCGGGGGTGCCGTGCTGATGGCGGTGTCGCTGGTGCTGGGGGAGCGCCCCGCGTGGCCCGCCGGAGCGGCGCCGGTCGCGGCCTGGCTGTACCTGGTGGTGTTCGGCTCGCTGGTGGCCTTCAGTGCCTACATGTACCTGCTGGCGCACGCGAGCCCGGCATTGGCGTCGAGCTACGCCTTCGTCAACCCGGCGGTGGCGCTGGCCCTCGGCAGCGTGCTCGCGGGCGAAGCGCTGTCCGCGCGCGAGGGCTGGGCATGCGCCGTGATCCTGGCGGCGGTGGGCCTGATCCTCATCGGGCAGGGACGCCGCCGGCGGGGATGACTTTCCGCACCTCGAAACGATGGCGATTCCCACGGCCGTGTCGCAACAACTGGAGGCAAAAAAACGCGCGCTTCCCTTGGAAACACGTTTTTTTGCCAGTAGCATTCGCCGAACCAGTGGACAGCAGGTTTTCGCTGGTGAACCGCTAATTCACTCCCAACAAGGAAAAACCAACATGGCAACTGCAAAGAAAGCTCCGGCTGCCGACAAGGCCGCGGCGCCCGCCAAGAAGCGCACGCCCAACGCCGCGTTCATGAAGGCCCTGACGCCCAGCCCGGCGCTGGCCGCCGTGGTCGGCTCGGATCCGCTGCCCCGCACCGAGATCATCAGCAAGCTGTGGACCTACATCAAGGCCAACAACCTGCAGGACGCCGCCAACAAGCGCATGATCAACGCCGACGCGAAGCTGAAGGAAGTGTTCGGCAAGCCGCAGGTCTCGATGTTCGAGATGGCCGGCCTGATCGGCAAGCACGTCAAGTGATGCGCCCCGCGGCGGCCTGCTGAAGGCCGACCGCCCGCGCCGCCGCGCATGCACCCCGTTGCATGGGCCGGGCGTCGCGGCACGAAGAAGCCGGCTTTGCCGGCTTTTTCTTTGGGCGCTCGGGCGTGGGATGGTCAAGCGGCCGTGAATGCCATGGCCCGGCTCCGGCTTTTATCGAGAATGATTCGCGTCTGCCCTATCATCCGCGCTCATCCTGGCGAACCGCCGGCCTGCCATCCATACAAGAGAAAGAGACCGTCCGCATGCGCATCCGCTTCCTGAACCTGCTCCTCGTGTCCGCCGGCCTGCTGGCCGCCGCCGGCCCTGCCTCCGCACAGGACCAGGTCGTGAACCTGTACTCGGCACGCCACTACGCCACCGACGAAGCGCTCTACACGGGGTTCACGAAGGCCACCGGCATCAAGATCAACCGCGTGGACGCGGACGACGCGGGCATCATGGCGCGCCTCAAGGCCGAAGGCTCCGCCTCTCCGGCCGACGTGATCCTGCTGGTGGATGCCGCGCGCCTGTACCGCGGCGAGAAGGACGGCCTGTTCCTGCCCATCCGGTCGAAGGTGCTCGAGGACGCCATCCCGGCCAACCTGCGCGCGCGTCCGGCGGCGGACGGCGGCATCCCGTGGTTCGGGCTCTCCACGCGGGCGCGGGTCGTCGTGTACGACAAGGCGAAGGTGAACAAGGACGACGTGGACACCTACGAAGAGCTGGGTGATCCGAAGAACAAGGGCCGGATCTGCATCCGCTCGGGCTCGCACCCCTACAACCTGAGCCTGTTCGGCGCGGTGACCGAGCACCTGGGCGAGCAGAAGGCGGAGGCCTGGCTCAAGGGCGTGGAAGCCAACCTCGCACGTCCCCCGAAGGGCGGCGACACCGACCAGATCCGCGCCGTGGCGTCCGGCGAATGCGCGGTCGCCGTCACCAACAGCTACTACCTGGCCCGGATCATGCGGTCCGACAAGCCGGAGGACAAGGACGTGGCCGGCAAGGTCGCCGTGGTGTTCCCGAACCAGCAATCCTGGGGCACGCACATGAACATCGCCGGCGGCGCGGTGGCACGCTACTCGAAGAACCAGGCCAATGCGGTCAAGTTCCTCGAGTACCTCGCGAGCCCCGCGGCGCAGAACTACTTCGCGAACGGCAACAACGAATGGCCGGCGGCCCGGGGCGTGACCTCCGACAACCCGGCGCTGCGCGAGATGACGGGCGGCCAGCCCTTCAAGAGCGAGACGATCCCGATCAGCGCCGTGGGCGAGCACATGCCGAAGGTGCAGCAGATGCTGGACCGCGTGGGCTTCAAGTAAGCCGGCAGCGCCCTGCCCCCCCGTGCCCCGGAAGGGCACGCCCGACAAGCCCGGTCCGCCGGGCTTGTCTGCGTTCGCGAACGGCCTTTCTTCACCGATAATTGACGTTTACGTCAACGTCACACCTAGAGGAGACAGTTCCATGGACATTCAGGGCAAGGTTTTCATCGTCACGGGCGGCGCCTCGGGCCTGGGCGAAGGCACGGCGCGCATGCTGGCCGCACAGGGTGGGCGCGTGGTGATCGCGGACATGCAGGCCGACAAGGGCGAGGCCGTGGCGCGCGAGATCGGCGGCACGTTCGTGCGCTGCGACGTGACCAGCGAGGCCGATGGGCAGGCAGTGGTGGCGCAGGCCGTGGAGCAGGGCAAGCTGATGGGCCTCGTCAATTGCGCGGGCATCGCGCCGGCCGAGAAGACGGTGGGCAAGAACGGCGCGCACGCCCTGGCACTGTTCACCAAGACCGTGACGGTGAACCTGATCGGCAGCTTCAACATGATCCGCCTCGCGGCCGAAGCCATGTCGCGCAACGAGCCCGAGGCGACGGGCGAGCGCGGCGTGCTCATCTCCACCGCCAGCGTGGCTGCGTACGACGGCCAGATCGGCCAGGCGGCCTATTCGGCCTCGAAGGGCGGCATCGTGGGCATGACGCTGCCGATCGCGCGCGACCTGGCGCGCAACGGCATCCGCAACATGACGATCGCACCGGGCATTTTCGGCACGCCGATGCTGTTCGGCATGCCGCAGGAGGTGCAGGACGCGCTGGCGGCCGGCGTACCCTTCCCCAGCCGGCTCGGCACGCCGGAAGACTATGCGCGCCTGGCGCGCCACATCTTCGAGAACGACATGCTGAACGGCGAGGTGATCCGCCTGGACGGCGCGATCCGGCTCGCGCCGCGCTGAGGCGGCCGGGTCGCCGCGAGGGCGCCGCGGCATTGGGGGCCGCGTGCCGCCCGCCCTGCCCCGCCCGCCGCGGCGTCCCGACGGCCATGGCAGGCAGGCGCGCAGGCAGCGCCCGTCAACCCGCTGCGCCGGGCTCCGCGCGCAGCTGCTCGCGAAGGCGCTGGCCGATATCGGGCCGCTCCAGGAAGGGGTCCGGCGGGTTGCGCACGGCCACGATGCTTTCCATGCGGCTCTGCACGTTGCCCAGGGCCTGGGGATGGCTGAAGAGATAGAACCGGTTGGCGGCGATGCCGTCGAACACCATCTGCGCCACTTCGGCCGCAGTGACCTTGCCGCTGCCCACGGCCTTGTCGGTCATGGCCTGGCCGATGAGCTGGCTGCGCGTCGGCGGTGCGGTCACCGCGTCCGGCCGGTTGCGCTCGCTGCGGCCGATGCCGGTGGGCACGAAGTACGGGCAGAGCACGCTGGCGCCGACCTGGTCCGTCACCAGGGCCAGATCCTGGTAGAGGGTTTCGGTGAGGCTGACCACCGCATGCTTGCTCACGTTGTAGATGCCCATGTTGGGCGGCGTGAGCAGGCCGGCCATGCTGGCGGTGTTGACGACGTGGCCACGCCAGGCCGGGTCCTGCCGGGCGGCATCCAGCATCATCGGCGTGAAGAGGCGCACGCCGTGCACCACGCCCATGAGGTTCACGCCGAGCACCCAGTTCCAGTCGGCGACGGTGTTCTCCCACAGCAGTCCGCCGGCTCCCACGCCGGCGTTGTTGAAGACGAAGTGCGGTGCGCCGAAGCGCTCGCGCACATCGGCGGCGAGCTGCTCCATCTGCGCGGCGTCCGATACGTCCACGCGGCGGGCGAGCACGTCGGCGCCGGCGGCGCGCATTTCGGCTTCCGCCTGGTCGAGCGCGTCCTGCTGCACGTCCACCAGCACGAGGCGCATGCCGCGCCGCGCGCCGATGCGGGCGCATTCGAGCCCGAACCCCGATCCCGCGCCGGTGAGCACGGCGGTCTTTCCCTGGAAGTCTTCGATCATGGTGCTTTTGTCTCCGTGGTGGTGAGCGTGTAGCCGATGCGCGGGAAATGCACGTGGAGCAGGCCCGCGCGCGGGTCGGTGCGGGCCACCGTGTAGCGCGTGCGCGTGGCGGCCACGAGCACGCCCTCGGTGGGTTCCAGGCCGAAGCTCTCGGCGGCGATCGCCACGCGGCTGCCGAGCGCGATGCCGTGCTCGTCCTGGAAGACGTCGTCCACGAGCGGCAGCGGCTCGGCGTTCGCGGCAACGGTGATCGCGTCCTGCGACGAGAATTTCTCCATGCGGCCGTGGCCGATGGCGGCGATGCGGTCCATCCACTCCAGCACGGCGGGCGTGGCCTTGAAGATGTCCGCCATCACCGGCACGCACTGCCGCGTGAACCAGAGCGGGTGGTAGGCGGCGAAGTCGGCCACGCAGGGTTCCGCGCCGAACAGGAATTCATGCTCCTCCACCATGTGGGCGATGCGCCGCAGGTAGGAGCGGTAGGCCGCCGTGGCGTCCGCGGGGCGCAGGCGCTGCATGCCGGCGCTCATGGCCTTGCGGTCGGCGCCGAAGGCCTGGGCGGCGGCGGGCGGCAGGTTCGCGAACAGCTCCGCCGCGCCACGCGGCTGCAGGTTGTAGGCCATGGCGGTCCAGAACAGCGTGCTGTCGGCCCATTGGGCGAAGACGCGCACGGCGCCCTTGAGCGCCGGCGGGTAGAGCACGGGCTCGGGCTGGACGTGCTCCAGCACGTCGCAGATCAGGGCCGTGTCGCAGTAGATGTCCGCGCCGATCTGCAGGAACGGGGTGCGCCGGTAGCCGCCCGTGAGCGCGACCACGTCGGGCTTGGGCGCGATGCTCGGCACGATGACCGACTTCCACGCGAGCTGCTTGAAACCCAGCGCGAGGCGGATCTTTTCGGAGAACGGCGACGAGGGGTAGTGGTGCAGGATGGGTTCGGACGAAGCGGTCATGGCATCTCCTGGACAGGGGTTGGCGGCGCGGCAGGCAGCGCAGCGGGGCAAGGAACGCCGAGGCTACGCCGGTGCCGCAGGCGGCGTCCACAGCATCTCCACGTGCGGAATGCCGTCTTCGAGGTATTCGTCCGAGACGGTCGTGAAGCCGACCTCGCCGTAGAAGCGCTGCAGGTGCGCCTGCGCGCTGATGCGCACCGCCCTGCCGGGCCAGGCGGCGGCGCAGCGGGCGAGGCCCTCGCGCACCAGCGCGCGGCCGGCGCCGGTGCCGCGGGCTTCCGGAGCGGTCACCACGCGGCCGATGGACGGCTCGGGGTAGTTCACGCCGGGATCGGCGACGCGCAGCGTGGCCAGCAGCGGCCCGCCGGGCGCAGCGCGGCCCAGCAGGTGCCAGGAGCGCTTATCGGCATCGTCCGGGTCCTGGTAGGGGCCCTGCTCCAGGATGAACACGCGGCAGCGCAGCGCGAGGGCGTCGTGCAGCGCATGGACGCCCATGTCGTCGAAACGCGACCAGTGCCAGTGCAGGGCTGCCACGATCAGACCAGCTTGACCAGCTGCTTGCCGAAGTTCTTGCCCTTGAGCAGGCCCAGGAAGGCCTCGGGCGCGGCGGCGATGCCCTCGGCCACCGTCTCGCGCGGGCGCAGCTTGCCGGAGCCGACGAGGCCGCCGAGTTCCTTGAGCGCGTCGGGCCAGATCTCCATGTGCTCGCTCACGATGAAGCCCTGCACCTTCATGCGGTTGACGAGGATGAGGGCCGGGTTCTGCAGCGGCAGCGGCTGGCCGTCGTAGCCGGCGATCATGCCGCACACGGCCACGCGCGCGAACGCGTTGGCGCGCAGCAGCACGGCGTCGAGGATGTAGCCGCCGACGTTCTCGAAATAGCCGTCGATGCCGTTCGGGCAGGCTTCCTTCAGGGCCTTGGACATGGCTTTCAGGTCGCCGTGCTCGCGGTGGTCGATGCAGGCGTCGAAGCCCAGCTCTTCGGTGGCGTAGCGGCACTTCTCCGGGCCGCCGGCGATGCCCACCACGCGGCAGCCGCGCGCCTTGGCCAGCGCGGCGAAGGCGCTGCCCACGGCGCCGGTGGCGGCGCTGACCACCACGGTCTCGCCCGCCTTGGGCTCGATGATCTTGACCAGGCCGTACCAGGCCGTCACGCCGGGCATGCCCACGGCGCCCAGGTAGTGCGAGAGCGGCACATGGGTGGTGTCCACCTTGCGCAGCATGCCGGGCTCGTTGCCGTCGACCACCCCGTATTCCTGCCAGCCGCCCATGCCGACGACCTTGTCGCCCACGGCGTACTTGGGATGGCGGCTCTCCACCACTTCGCCCACCGTGCCGCCGATCATCACCTCGCCCAGCGGCTGCGACGCGGCGTAGCTCTTGCTGTCGTTCATGCGCCCGCGCATGTAGGGGTCGAGGCTCAGGTAGTGGTGGCGCACGAGCACCTGGCCGTCCTGCAGCGCGGGCGTGTCGGTGGTGACCAGCTTGAAATTGCCGGTGCTGGCCTCGCCCTGGGGGCGGTTGTCCAGAAGGATCTGCTGATTGCGGGGCATGGGGAAACTCCTTTTCGGGGGTGGATCAGTCGGTCGGCACGGCGGCCGACGGCTGGGCCGGGCGCGCCATGTACTTGAAGGTGCCGGTGGCGTGGCTGCACAGGCGCCCTTCGGCGTCGTAGATGCTGGCCTCGGTGAATGCGAGCGACTTCGTGCGGTGCAGGAGCTTGCCGCGCGCGACCAGCGGCCCGCGCGCGGCGAACATGAAGCTGGTCTTCATCTCGATGGTGACCACGCCCACGTCGTCGGGCACCTCGCTGCGCGCGGCGGTGGCCATGGCGACGTCCATGAGCGTCATGGTCGCGCCGCCGTGCGTGACGGCGAAGGAATTGAGATGCTCCGCCTGCGCGGTGTAGCGCAGTTCGGATTCGCCGGCCTCCATGCGGTGCAGGGTGAAGCCGAGGTGGCTGACAAAGGGGATTTCGACACCGAAACTCAACACGGGGCAAGACTCCATCAGGAACAGGGAACCGGCAGCATAGCGAAGGCGGCGCGGCCTGCCCGCGCGGGGGCCGCCGCGCCGGTGGGCCGCGTCAGCCGCCCGTCACCACGCTCACGCCGCCGTCGACGGCCAGCCACTGGCCGGTGATGTGCTTGCCGGCGTCGGACGCGTAGAGCAGGCACAGGCCCTTGAGGTCTTCGTCGTCGCCCAGGCGGCGCAGGGGCGCGTGCTCGGCCATCTTCTGCTCCCCCAGCGTCTCGATCAGCACCGAGGCCATCTTGGTCTTGAAGAAGCCCGGGCAGATCGCGTTCACGTTGATGCCGTACACGCCCCACTCGGCCGCCAGCGCGCGCGTGAAGTTGATCACCGCGCCCTTGGAGGTGTTGTAGGCGATGGTCTTCATCTGGATGGGGTTGCCGCCCAGCCCGGCGATGGAGGCCACGTTGATGATGCGCCCGCTCTTGCGCGGGATCATGCTGTGCTTGGCGATGGCCTGCGACAACAGGAAGTAGCCGCGCACGTTGAGGTTCATCACCTTGTCCCAGGCGGCGGTCGGATGGTCTTCCGCCGCCGCGCCCCAGCTCGCGCCGGCGTTGTTCACGAGGATGTCGACGTCGCCCATGCGCTGCAGCGTTTCCTGCGCGAGGCGCTGGATGTCGGCCTCTTGTCCGCAGTCGGCGGCGATCCAGCGCGCGTCGATCCCGGCGGCCTGCAGCGTGGCCGCGGACTCCTCCAGGTCGGCCGCCTTGCGGGACGTCAGCATGATCTTCGCGCCGGCCTCGCCGAGCGCCTGGGCGATCTGCAGCCCGAGGCCGCGCGAGCCGCCGGTGACGAGGGCGGTCTTGCCGGAAAGATCGAAAAGTTGCTGGACCGTGCGGGTCATGGGTGTGTCTCCTGTCGTCGGTAATGGGGTTCGCGGGGCATTGTGCGGGGCGCGGCGGCGGGGGCTTGTCGCGTGCGCGATCGGCTCCGCGCCGCGCGGCGGATCAGAAGCCGTCCTCGGGCATCTCGGCGCAGGTCATGTCCCGCGTGCGGACCACGCTCAGCCACGCGCCGATCTTCGGCAGCTCGTAGCGGAAGAAGTAGCGCATGGCGCCCAGGCGCCCCGCGTCGGCGGCATCGGTGGCCTGCGCGGCCGCCCCACCGCGCGCCAGCACGGCGACGGCCAGATCGAGCCAGATCCACGCGAGCACCATGTGCCCGGCCGCCTGCATGTAGGGCACCGCATTGGCCAGCGCCTCGGCGGGCTCGCCCGTGGCCCAGGCCGCCTTGGTGGCGGCGCCGACCTCGGCCAGCGCGCGCGCGAGTTCGTTGGCATGTGCGGCGAGGTCGGGATGCTCCATCGCACGCTGGATGGTGGCGTTCACGCGGCCCGCGAGCAGCTGCAGCCCGCGGCCGCCCTCCATCACCACCTTGCGGCCCAGCAGGTCCATCGCCTGGATGCCGTGCGTGCCTTCGTGGATCATGTTGAGGCGGTTGTCGCGCCAGTACTGCTCCACCGGGAAGTCGCGCGTGTAGCCGTAGCCGCCGTGGATCTGGATGGCCAGGGAGTTGGCCTCCAGGCACCACTCGCTCGGCCAGCTCTTGGCGATCGGCGTGAGCACTTCGAGCAGCAGGCGGGCTTCGTCGGCGGCCTGCGCGTCGCCCGTGTGCTGCTCGTCCACCAGGCGCGCGCAGTAGAGGTTGAGCGCGAGCGCGCCTTCGCCGTAGCTCTTCTGCGCGAGCAGCATGCGGCGGATGTCGGCGTGCTCGATGAGCCGCACCGGCGGCGCGGAGGCATCCTTGGCGGCCTTGCCCGCGGCGCCGGCCGCGTGGGAGACGATCGGCCGGCCCTGCGTGCGCTCGCGGGCATAATCCAGGCTGGCGTAGTAGCCCGCCAGGCCCAGCATGGTGGCCGCCATGCCGATGCCGATGCGCGCCTCGTTCATCATGTGGAACATGCAGCGCAGGCCTTCGCCGGGCTTGCCCACGAGGTAGCCGATGGCGCCCGCGCCGCCGCGCACCGGGTAGCGGCCCTCGCCGAAATTGAGCAGCGTGTTGGTGGTGCCGCGCCAGCCGAGCTTGTGGTTGAGGCCCGCCAGCGCCACGTCGTTGCGCTCGCCGGTCAGCCCGCCCTCCTCGTCCACCAGCCGCTTGGGCACGATGAACAGCGAGATGCCTTTCACGCCCGGCACCAGCTTGCCGTCCGGCCCGGGGATCTTCGCGAGCACGAGATGCACGATGTTCTCGGTGAGTTCGTGGTCGCCCGAGCTGATCCACATCTTGTTGCCGGTGAGGCGGTAGCGCGGGCCGAGCGCATCGCTCTCGGAACCGGCGCCGTCGGGCACCGCGCGCGTGGCCACGTCGGAGAGCGACGAGCCGGCCTGCGGCTCCGACAGGCACATGGTGCCGGCCCAGCGGCCGTTGAACTCGTTGAGCGCGAACACCTCCTTCTGCTTCGGCGTGCCGTGCGCCATCAGCAGGTTCGCGTTGCCGGCCGTGAGCAGGTTGGAGCCGATGCTGATCGATGCCACCGCAAAGAAGCTGTTGGCCGCGGCCTCCACGGTGTAGGGCAGCTGCATGCCGCCCACGTCGTAGTCCTGCGCGGCACTGAGCAGGCCCGATTCGGCGTAGGCACGGCGCGCCTCGTAGGTCGCCTGCGGCAGCACCACGCGCAGCGTGCCGTCGGGCTCGGTGACGGTGTGCGGCTCCTCGGTGTCGACGAGGCGGTTGAACGGCGCGTACTTCTCGCGCGCGATGCGCTCGCAGGTATCGAGCACGGCGTCGAAGGTCTCGCGCGAATGGTCGGCGAAGCGCTCGCGCGGCGTGAGCGCGTCGGCCCGCAGCCAGTCGTGGAGCAGGAAATCGAGGGTGGAGCGGAGGGGCGTCGTCATGCGGCAAATTATGGAAGCGGGCCGCGGCGCGCAGTGTCTGCTGCGTGACGTGGCCGCGCGGGGGTGCTGCAAAAAACGAGCCCCGTGCGGGCATGGGGCCGGCACGGGGCTCGATCGGGCGAACGGAGGGGGTGCCGGCCGTTCTCAGAACACTTCGAACACGCCGGCGGCACCCATGCCGCCGCCGATGCACATCGTCACGCAGACGCGCTTGGCGCCGCGGCGGCGGCCTTCGATGAGCGCATGGCCCGTGAGGCGCTGGCCGCTCACGCCGTAGGGGTGGCCCAGGGCGATCGCGCCGCCGTTCACGTTCAGGCGGTCGGCCGGGATGCCGAGCTTGTCGCGGCAGTACAGCACCTGCACGGCGAAGGCTTCGTTCAGCTCCCACAGGTCGATGTCCTGCACCGTCAGGCCCAGCTTCTTGAGCACCTTGGGCACGGCGAAGACGGGGCCGATGCCCATCTCGTCGGGCTCGCAGCCTGCCACCGCGAAGCCGAGGAAGCGGCCCAGGGGCTTGAGGCCCTTGCGGCTCGCATAGTCTTCGCTCGTGATGACGCAGGCACCCGCGCCGTCGGAGAACTGGCTCGCGTTGCCGGCCGAGATCACGCCGCCCGGCAGCGCGGGCTTGATGCCGGCGATGCCTTCCTTCGTGGTGCCCTCGCGCGTGCCTTCGTCTTTGCTCACCGTGACCTGCCTGGTGATCAGGCCCAGGGTCTTGTCGGCCACGCCGGCCGTGACGGTGATGGGCGCGATCTCGTCGTCGAACTTGCCGGCGGCCTGCGCGGCGCAGGCCTTCTGCTGGCTGGCGGCGCCGTATTCGTCCATCGCGTCGCGGCCGATGTGGTAGCGCTTGGCGACCTGTTCGGCGGTCTCCAGCATGCTCCAGTAGATCTCCGGTTTGGCCTTGGCCAGTGCGAGGTCGCGCAGCATGTGCGTGTTCATTTCCTGCTGCACGCAGGAGATGCTCTCGACGCCGCCGGCCACGAACACCTCGGCCTCGCCGGCGATCACGCGCTGGGCTGCGAGCGCGATGGTCTGCAGGCCCGAGGAACAGAAGCGGTTCACCGTCATGCCCGAGGTAGTGACGGGCAGGCCGGCGCGCAGCGCGATCTGGCGCGCGATGTTGGCGCCGGTCGCGCCTTCGGGGTTGGCGCAGCCCATGATGACGTCGTCGACTTCGGCGCCGTCGATGCCGGCGCGCTGTACGGCATGCTGCACCGCATGGCCGCCGAGCGTGGCGCCATGGGTCATGTTGAAGGAGCCCTTCCAGCTCTTGGCGAGCGGCGTGCGGGCGGTGGAAACGATCACTGCGGAGGTCATGTGCGGAATTCCTGGTTCTTTGCAAACATGCGGACGGCGGCGGTCAGGCGAAAGCCTTGCCCTCGGCGGCGAGTCGGGAGAGCAGCGGCGCGGGTTCCCACGCGGCGGCATCGTCCAGCGGGTTCTGCGCGAAGCGCTGCATCGACTGCGCGACGTTGAAGAGGCCCACTTCGCTCGCGTAGTGCATCGGGCCGCCGCGGTGGATGGGGAAGCCATAGCCCGTCAGGTACACCATGTCGATGTCGCCGGACTTGCTCGCGATGCCCTCTTCCAGAATCTTCGCGCCCTCGTTCACCAGGGCGTAGACCAGGCGCTGCACGATCTCCTCGTCGCTGATCTTGCGCGGCGTGATGCCGAGTTCCTTGCGGTGGTCCTCGATCATCTGGTTCACCAGATCGCTCGGGATCGCGTCGCGCTTGCCGGGCTTGTAGTCGTACCAGCCGGCACCGGTCTTCTGGCCGTAGCGGCCCAGTTCGCAGAGCTTGTCGGCCGTGCGGCTGTACTTCATGTCCGGGCGCTCGACGGCGCGGCGCTTGCGGATCGCCCAGCCGATGTCGTTGCCGGCGAGGTCGCCCATGCGGAACGGGCCCATCGCGAAGCCGAACTTCTCGATGGCCTTGTCCACCTGCTGGGGCGTGGCGCCTTCGTCCAGCAGGAAGCCGGCCTGCTGGCTGTAGCGCTCGATCATGCGGTTGCCGATGAAGCCATCGCACACGCCGGAGACCACCGCCGTCTTCTTGATCTTCTTGGCGAGCGCCATCACGGTG
>Ga0308159_1002394_pt1 | contig 21783 bp, 22 predicted proteins | sample PhyCR1_FD_201040 | JGI IMG/M metagenome (GOLD analysis project Ga0308159, IMG submission 201040) | Phyllosphere microbial communities from UC Gill Tract Community Farm, Albany, California, United States - DLSLC.R1 | ecosystem: Host-associated > Plants > Phyllosphere > Unclassified | place: USA... | reverse complement strand
TCGGTGTAATAGATCCGAGGTCTCTGCTTCATCTGCAACACTCCTTCTGCTTACACAGAATTTAGTCGTGTTGCATCGACCGGTTGAATCCACAGCCAAAAGCGGCCATTTATGATGGTATTTAAGTTCGGAGGCTAGAAGCCGCTCATTTTTTCTACAATGCGCTACGCTTTTTGTAGAAGCGTAATAAGCCTCAAATCAATAGAGCTACCCTGGATGACTGGTCGAAAAGGAACGAGTATTTTTCAAACAAACTTAATTAATTATAGCGCGTTCGTTTGTAAGTGAAAAAATCTAGCCCTGAGGATTCGACAGTGAATAAGATTGATCGAGAGCAAAAAACAAATCAAAAGTTAGAGTCGGGATTGCCAGCCTGGGCTATATTTATTGGTCTCGCCTTTATTGGATTGATGCTTATTGTCATAAGCATTACTGATCTAACCAGTAAAGAGACCACGCTACTCGGCACTCTATTAACTCTTGTATCGGTTGGTATAGGCTGGGCGATATCTCATCACTATGCAAATCAGGACAAGCAAAAGGCAGTTCAGGAAGTAAGGGACTACGAGCAAAGAAACCTTCGGATGTACGCTTTGAAGGCCGCCGAAAAAGTAACTAACTTATCAGTTGAGCTGAATAGGCTATCGGTGTATTTGGAAGAGGAGCTACAGCATACAGAATATGCAGACGCTAAAGATGAACTTTTTGCTAAGGAAGAGCGCATAGAAAGTGCCATTCATATTCTTGGCTCCTTGAGGTCAATAAATGATACCAGCCTTAGCGATTGGCAGGGTGTAATTGGAGAGGAGCTTGATGAGCAAAGGAAGCATGACTCGGATAAGCAGGAAGCACTGCTCGAATTGGACAATAGAATCAGGGCTATAGAACAAGGAATTAGCGGAAGTGCTGAACTTCTCGATATTGGAGCAGAACTCAACAGCCTCAGAAGGGAGGTGCGGGCAGTCAGTGCTGGGGTTGATTCTGGTTCATTCAGACCCAAGAGTCGTTCCATCCGGCAAATTGAAATTGATTGCCCTCAGTGTCTTTCAACTTTGAAATACAAGCAAAAAGAAAAGGACGGCGATGTCAAAGCTGTACAGTGCAAGATATGCGAATCCAATCTTATATCGGAATTTAATGAGCAGTCTGGAGTAACTCTTAGAGCAAGAGAGAATCTTTTGGAATCGGTCACTTGTCCTCATTGCACTAAAGATCAAAAACTACTACTTGATGAGTGGCCGACCGCATCTACAATTCTTCAGTGTTCAGCTTGTCAGGAACTATCAAGGGTGTCTAGAGCCGATCTTGGAAAAGACCTTAGAATTGTAGCAATTGGACAGCAAGGCGGAAAACTGAATCCTGAAATAATCGGTATGGTACGCGCTGCACTTCCTGAACAGCCTTGGCCGAAGGGTATACATGCTTTAGTGGCCGAAAAGGTTGGTATAACGCCTTCAGCGGCAACAAAAGTAATCCAACACTTAATACGAATTGGGGTTTTTATGGATCAAGTTGATGGTGTGACATGCACTAGAGAAGAAAAAATTCGTCTTTTACGAGCTCAAGAAGAAAATCTTTAATGCGGATCTTTGCATAAAACAAATCCGCTCGATTGAGTGAGTCCTAAATTTTGGCTTTGACCGAAAATAGTGTTGTCAGGTTTTCCGCTTCCAGCCGCTCTCCGCCGGTCGCGGAGAACTCAAAATGCCCCAAGGCTGTCATTTATAATGTAGCACGCATTGCAAGAATCACTCCGGATCAAATGCTTGCCTCCAACTTTCAGCAAAAAGATGATCAGTCGCTGTATATATCTTGCTGTCAGTTACTTGGGAAGCTCCTCGAACATGGTTATGGATTTTCGGGCGAAGACCATCCATAAGCATTTTACCGTGAGAGTGTTGGAAGGACACTGGAGTCAGTCCATTCGCGGGAATGAAAGCATTAACACCTGGAGGATTGTCAGGCATCCCTGACGCGGCCCACTCTGGCTTACCGCGCTTACGCTGAGCATTGTACAGCGATGAAGTAACTTTCTCACGAGCGACGCGCGCTGCATTCACTAGGTCATCTCGCTTGAATGCGACCACATCCGTAATTGCGGCGTCGATGAGTTCAGGGGCGAGCTCATTGAAGACTTCCTTTAGATGAGCAGCCTGCGCAAACGAATGCTCGACATCATTCAAAGGAGTGAAGACCTCCGTGACTCGGGTAACACCGTTCCGCTCACGTTCTGAAGCAGCAGTGGATAATTCGAATTGCATTTCTTGCTCAGTCCGAAAATCTCGATCCCGATGCAAGATGATTCGAGAGTCGGGGCGCATGTCGCTGATCATGTTTGCAAGGAGCCTCGCGGCTGGAAGATTTCCGCAGCCGTTGTAAGAGAGTACTGCTAGGTTCTCAGGCGCACCGTTCGCTTTCGCCAGTACTGTAACCGGTCGCGACAGCTTGTCTTCTGTCATCAGGATAATGGGCCGGGCGGGATCGAAGGCATCGGCACCGGCCGATAGTGCGCCGAGTGTCATTAAAATGGGAATCGCAGGACGTTGAGAATCGTCGACCGGGACCTTCGCACCTTCGCTCATCCATATGACTGCTGCGTAGGGATCGTACATAAGACGCTGGATCAACTGGGGCGAATGGCTCGCGAACAGGATACGAGTTTGCGTCTCGGCGGCGACGCTCCGGAGAGCATCATAGAGCCGCGCTTGGCTATCAGCATGCAAATGCGCGTCGGGTTCGTCCAGCAGGATCAGGGGAGGTGCGTAGAAACATGCGTAGGCGAGGATCTGAATGACTTGAAGCATCCCCGTCGACGCCATGTCGATTGTAACCTTAGCGTCGGGAGTTTCGACTTCGACCTTAACGTGCCGATCTCGTTGCTGATCATGATTTACTATGACGCGTGTACCTGGGTAGCAACGTTCGAGAAGCTTAGAAAAAGTCTTCCAGCCGCTATCCGGCAAGACGGCAATGTCGCGTCCCCGACGCCAGGCCGTTCTCGCCATCTCATCCAGATCCCGTGTGAATAGATGGTCAAGCACGGTGCGTAGATAGAGGTTGGCGTCGCCATGCATTACTGCTGCGTCCATCGCCCCCTTTGTCCGCCATTCTTCGCGGATCGGAATTCCCGATAAGCCGGGGGTGAATATTGAGAACGGTCGATCACTATTCGCGAGTATGGCGGCGAAGTCGTCATTCCCGGTACGAGTGATGGCAATGTTCGCGTTCTTTCCACGGCGAACCTCGATCGTTATTTCTTTGTCCGTATTAGTTTCAATATCTACTCCATGGTAGGTAATCGAGTAGCCGAAATTCTGCGTCGCTCTCTCTCCGCGCCTCAAGTTAAGGAGCCGCTCAGTGGGGCGGAACAACACCGCATCGTTGGCTACAGTGGCAGCAAAATCAGGCGCTCCATTAGGGCGCATACCGCGGAGCGCAGCTTGAAGGATTGACACGCCAAGTTGTGCTGCCTGCAATGCACTACTTTTACCGCTCGTGTTACCGCCAACTAAGGCGGTCACCGCCTGCAAATCGATTTCGAGCGAATCGATCCGCTTGAAATGATTGATGACTATTTTATCGAGCCGGACGCGCATTGTTCTTCCCTAGGACTTAGCGATTAAATTCGACCGTATGCGAGCGGGTCAAAACATTGCCTGATCATAGCCGAAACCCGCTCACTGTTTTAGCGGGAGCATGTCGCCACTCATTAGATTCCATTTTGGCCGCAGGCAGTCCCTGAAACTCAAATATTTTTGGTGAATTCAGTGGTCGCTTTTCGCCGGAAGCAGTCGTTCCCCGGATGTCCGCTACTGGCCGAAAGCGGCCTGTTGCGACTGCCGGCCGGGAAGCACTCTACCCTCCTGCATCATAGGCATAACCTAGTTCGTTCCTCTTTCAAGCACCAGAAGCGTTACACCAGATGGCTGAGTTACACGGCTAAAGATTGGTGTACGAAGTCGATGTAACATTGAAAAAATTCAATAAATACAGTTGCTTATAATCCATCGTTACACCAGTTACACGAGTTACACCGCATTTTTGAGGGGTACATGCCCCCACACCCCGTAAGTATCAATCCCACCAGCGAACGTCAGGTGTATCTCCCGCAGTGTGCCAGGGCCCCTGAGGTTTTCTTCGAGACACGGGGTCGGAAACCCGCGGGACTTTGGTAGCGGGAGAACTCCCAGCTTAGTGAACAGGTGAACTCGGTGAACTGCCTGTTCACCTGTGCATTTGCCCTATAAATTCACCGCTCAGACATCACCGTTACCGTTCCGGTAACGATGTCCCTTTTTCTTCAAGATCCTTTCAATTTCAACGATTGAATTTCAGTAAGCTGGAGCACCTTCCGCTACCAAAGTCCCGCGGGTTTCCGACCCCGTATGCAATGAAATGCTCTAGGGGCCCCCTCCTTTCTAGCTCTCAAGGAATGCAAAATGAGTTACAGCTCGAAAATGATCAGGTTGCTGAATATCGATAGATCGCTGGAGTCACTCACCGACGATGAGATCACCGGAGGCGTTATTGACGCTTACGTGTGCAGTACCTCCTTCAAGACCATGGATGAGATAGAGAAACGCATACCTTTCGTACTCGAGCTCAGTACCCGTAGCTGCTCCCATTGGAAAAAGCTGATCAACGCCTCAAGCAAGCGCTACTGGATTAAAGAAGCACGGGAAGGCGTGGCGGTGTTCGACTCAAACATCGACTGCGGCTACATCAGGACGTACCGATTGCGCGACTCGACGTTGGATCAAAGGGCTCTTATCGAGTCGAGCTGGATTGAGGTCAAGAACGAGGAAACTCTTTACGAAATTCTCGACACCCCGACGAACCGACACATCTTTGATAGCTGGTACGAAGACAAGCAACAGGTCATGGACCTACCAGTTGAGTTCGTATCAGGGCGGCTCAAGAACACTGCCGTTGAGAAGGCATTCATTTTTGCGAAAGGGAACGGGTGCGTTGTCTGCGGAGAAAAGGCTTCGTGCTTTGCAGCCACAACGGTAGGAAAGGGGCTCGTCGCGGTTATGATCCAGCTTCCGGTTTGCTCAGAACACTTATCTGAGGCCAAATCACATCCATCTGCTTTTAGCTTCCTCGCTTCTCTATTCAATCTTTCTTGGGATTGGCCGTCAGTGCAGAAGATGGACGCAATCCCGGATGAGCTAATCCCGGTCATTCACTCTCTGGCAGCAGAAGAATTAGGGGGTGAGGTGATTCCAGCTATCAGGAGGGAAAATGGATGGCAGCTCCAGGTTCTGCTCCCCTCTGGGTGGTATTGGCGTATGCGCATCAAATCGCTTTCAGACTATGCCTACATGCTATTTGAGCCTGGTCAGGAAAAGCACTGCTATCGTGCCGACTCAGCTCGACACCACCCGGAAGTGCCATTCTTCCCTATGCACGAACATTCACGTCCCGATAAACCGAAGGACGAAGTTTCTCCGAGCTTTCTGTACGGTCATCCGCTCCTTGATATCAAACGATTGAAATCCGCTGGACAGCACTATGGCGCCTACGGAAACTGAGTGTGATGGGAAACGCTTGGGATACCATGGTTTCTAGCGGCTTACGATTTGTATCCCTACTTGTATCCCTGATCATATAATCCAGCTGCAAGCCTCGTTTTATATGGCGCCCTTCGGTCTCCCTCGGGCACCAAAATCAAGAGAGGTCTTGCTTAGCAAGGCCTTTTTTTTCGTCTGTCGGAAAGTGGACGCGCAATGCAGAACGCTCACCACCGCGCGGGTAGCACGTGACATCGCACGGACTCAGGTATCGGAGTCGGTTGCAGACTCAACCTGACCATCTCCCCCAAACAATCGCGCTGCTATCGCCCGCCCCCGCTCCAGCCCCTCCTCCGTCAACCAGACCGACTTGTTCCTGTTCACCGGATTACTAATGAAACCCTGTTCATGCAATCGGTTCATGATCTCGAAGTCGAACCCTTTCCAGGCATTTCCTTTATCGGAACTGAGTGCTGCCAACAGGGCAAGCACGGCGTCTTCCATCAGTTTGTCGTCGTATTCCATGGTCGTCACTCCATTCGTATCCAACAGTTAACGTCGAGTGTCTGAAGGTTCACCATAATACTCGCCGACCTCCGATGGAAATACCGCTCAACCCCGTGAAGGTTATTGATCGGCTTGCGAGTGCCCGGCCTCGCCTTTGGGCTGCACTTGTTGATCTCACTCCGTATAATCACGCCCCTCTGAAAGTAGTCCACCGCATCGGTGGTTGCATCTACGCATTAACACTCACATTGACGGACGTCGCTAAGGCCCCCCATGGAAACGTCACTGGAAACAGTCGCCCTTTTCTCCCTCAAGCTCGCTTACGAGGAAGAAGGCCTGAGCCCGATCCTGCGAGACGACATGGTCATGGGTGACTATCAGAAAGACGTATTCGAACTACTGGTGCGACGCGGGGATGTCGAGACCATTCAGCTCAAGATGAATGAATGCCTGGGCTTGGCGATGAATGCCTTGGGCGGCGTCGAGAAACCGCTGGGACGTGAGTTGCACAAGTTGTCCGCTGAGTTCAGCGAAGCGCGTTCGCTAGAGCAGCTGGATCAGCCGCTCCTCGCGCTCAAGGGTTACTTGAAAGACATCTTGTAATGGGCTTTGCCGTTACAGCAGATGCTTCGAGATGTACTTGGAAATCTCCACCATCGACGTCTTCCCGGTGAACTCGAACTTCACTTTCCCCAGTGACGAGAAGTAAATCTCCAGCTCCGAATCCAGATCGAAGGTGCCCGAGGTTTCCACGGAGTAGGCGACGATGTTCTTGTATGGCAAGGAGGTGAAATCCTTCTTGCTGCCGGTAATGCCCTGAACGTTGACCGCGATGATGCGTTTGTTGGTAAACACCACGCCATCACGCATCGCCTTGTAGGAGTCGATCACTTCCTCACCGTCCAGCAACAGCGCGCTTACGCGCTCGGCGTACTCATCGTTTTGCTTGAGTTTGAAGAAGCCTTTGTTGTTGAAGTCGATCATCTGTCCATCCTCATATTCAAGAAAACATCCCGGTATTTTTTTGGTTCAACGACGGGCTTTCAGCACTCGGATATCGGTTGGGAACCCATCAGCGCCGACAAGCTTCTTCCAACCCAGATACTGAAACTCGCCCTTCTCATCAATGTAATCGCCCTTCTCCACGGATCGACCGCCAACCACCGCGATGCGTTTCACTTCGCCGCATCCGCCATCCGAAGGCCGAACGGTATAGATCACATACGGCTTCACATAGTGCGTGGCGCGGAAGTATTGGCCGCAGATTTCGTCGACGGTGATCAGCATGGTTTTCAGGCGGGCTTCGCCGTCCATGTCTTCGTGGAGTTTGAGGAAGGAGATCTCGCCGACGTCGCTGTAGCCGAGTGAACGGGCGCGTTTGTATTCGGGGGAGTTCTGATGGGCGATGCGGCCTTGCTCGGCGGCCTGGTTCATTCTGGCGGCGAACTCGGCATTGCCTTGCGCAATGGTTGCCTCGGCCTGGGCGGCGACGTTTTCGCATTGCGCGTATTCGCGGGAGCCGAGGTATTGGGGCGTCAGGTTCGAGCGGCGCTGGTTCATGCTCCGCAGGCTGTTGTCGAGGTCGCCGATCACCTCATAGGCGCTGGGTACGCGACCGCTCTGGACGTCGGCGATTTTTTCCTGCATTCGCTGGCAGTTGGCGAGGTAATACTGCCAACTGCTCTCCGGCGGCTCTTTCCAGGCGGCGAATGCCGGGGTAATGGCGCTGGCGAGTGTGATTGCACAAAGCGTGCGCAGAGCAGAAGCGACTTTTGACATGCGTAGTCCATTACAGGAATCAAGAAAGTGGCGCGACGCTACTATTTTGCTATCTTGCCGTCCACTGTCGGCGAGGTGCCGAGCGTTTGTACCGCGACTGGTTCGAAGGATGGATACGATGGATGTAGCGCTTTTCTTTATCGCCTGGATAGGCATGTGGGTCTGGGTCGTCAGGCAGCGTGGTGCGTGGAATCTGCTACTCGCCAATGTGTTAGGTGCGGCCAGCGGCATGATTGTCGGCCTGGTGGTTTCGCAGCTTTGTGTCGGTCTGTTCGGCTCCAGCCGGCCACCGGTCCCGGGGGTCATGGGATCGCTTCTGGAAATGCTCGCGACTGCCGCGGCGCTGACCGGCGTATGGATGCTGGTGGCCCGTCGCTCGCAGGTCGAAAACCCTGTCGCCCGCCAGCTACTGGCCGGCCTTTGCGGCGTTGTGGCCGGCATCACGGCGATCATGTTTTTTGTTCAGATCAATCCGCCCAATCTCGGCATGTGAATGTCTTCGTGGCGTCAGACCTCTATTTTGATATCTTGCCGCCCAATCTCAGCATTCACCGCCAGTGAGTGCTGTTTGGCAGGCTATTGAAGGGTTAAGGAAAGGATCGCATGGAGTTTCTGAGTTTTCTGGCATTTGTTGCGGCCTGGGGTTTGATGTGGCGCTGGGTGGTGAAAAACCGCGGCAGCTGGAATCTGTTTTACGGCAACATCGTTGGCGCGGCGGGCGGTTTTATCGTCGGTCTGGTGGTGCTGTCGATCTTCCTGTCGTTGTTCCCGTCGGCGCATAAACCCAAACGGGCGCCCACCGAAGAGGTGATTACCCAGAACGAAGTGACCACCAGCCTGCTGCCGGAAGCCGAGTCGGATTCGACGCCCGTGGCACTGGAAAACGCTCCGGGGTTCGCCGCTATCGAGCCAGACAATCAGCCTTCGCCCCGCGACTCTGCACTGCTGCCGAACTACGCCAACCGGGCACCGAAATCGATGTCCGAAAAAACCGTTCTGGATCAGAGCGACGCGCAGGGCCGCAAAGCATTCAGCGCGCTGCGCGACAAGCTTGCTCAGCATGCCGACAGCGACAAATCGATGCTCGCGTATGTCATGTGCAGCCCTTACGTGACCGGGGCCTTGCGTTTCCCGGCGTCGGCGCGCTTCGCTGACAGCACCGCCGTGGTCACCCAACGCTTCAAGGGCCAAGTCTACACCCTCAGCAACAAGGTCACTGCACGCAACATGAATGGCGATGACGTCACTTATCGCTTCGAATGCTCGGTGCAGGAGCAACCCGCTTCCAGCGAATGGCGACTGCTGGCGCTGAAGCTGCAGAAGGCTGACGCTTAAGCCTCGTTTAAGGGTTCAAGGCGCCGGCTGCGCTATCATCGCCAGCCTGTGCGCCTTGAGCCTTGCCTGCGAATGTCCTCGATATCTGCTGACCTGAATCCGTTGCCTCCTGTCTTGGCCGGCCCGCTGCTGCGCCGGCTGGAACCGACGCGAATCGTCCTGTGGCTGGTCGGCACCCGCATACTGGCGCCGATCCTGCGCCTGCAAGGCGTAGGAGACATCCCTCTCGATGCCGGGAAATGCACGGTCATCCCCGTCGGCCGTCATGCGTTCGTCCATCTGATCGACGTTGTACTCGACAGCGCCCTGCCCTGCGACACCCGCATCGACTACGACCTGTTGATCGACGGCCACTCGCCCATCGCCGAATGGGCGCCGCATCTGCTTTACGCTAACGCTCGTTGTCCGAACCTTGTCGTGCGTTCGCGGATCGATCAGTTGCTGCACGGTTCCTGCCGCAAGCCGCATCATCCGGCGGCAGACGGTCTGCTGTGCGTTGACCAACTGCTTTCTGGCGAAACCGATCCGCAACAACGTCCGGCCCTGCTGATGATGAGCGGCGACCAGATCTACGCCGATGACGTCGCCGGGCCGATGCTGCGGGCGATTCACTGTCTGATCGAACGTCTTGGCTTGTTCGACGAACACCTCGAAGGTGCCGTGGTCAGCGACAGCGCCAGACTTTACGAACACCCGGCCAGCTACTACCACCGCGCGGATCTGTTACCGGCGCTGGAGAGTAACGAGACCTTGCGCGAGCGTTTTTTCGGCGGTGCGCGCAAACCGATTTTTACCAGCAGCAGCGCCGACAATCACCTGGTGACCTTCGCCGAAGTGATGGCGATGTACTTGCTGGTGTGGTCACCGATTGCCTGGGCGTTGATCAATCCTGCTGCTCCAGCGCTGACGCCTGAACGCTTGCAGCGCTACACCCTGGAGCAAACCCGTATCGATGGCTTCAAGGCCGGTTTGGGCAACGTTGCCCGAGCCTTGGCGCATCTGCCGAGCCTGATGATTTTCGACGATCACGACATCACCGATGACTGGAATCTTTCCGCGCAATGGGAGGAAACCGCCTACGGCCATCCGTTCTCCAAACGCATCATCGGCAACGCCTTGATCGCGTACATGTTGTGCCAAGGCTGGGGCAACAATCCGGATGCGTTCAGGGATGTGCTGGAGAACACTCGACGCCTGAGCGCCAGCGGTGACGATCGCTATCTCGACAGCCCGGTGCAGGACGCGCTGATCGACGACTTATTGCGCTTTCAGCATTGGCATTTCGTGTTGCCGAGCAGCCCGGCGCTGGTGGTGCTCGACACCCGTACCCGGCGCTGGCGCAGCGAGATGGCGCTCAAGCAACCCTCTGGTTTGCTGGACTGGGAAGCGCTGAGCGAGCTGCAGCAGGAACTGCTGGATCATCCGTCGGCGATCATCGTGTCCCCCGCACCGATCTTTGGCGTGAAGCTGATCGAAACCGTACAGAAGGTTTTCAGCTGGTGCGGCTATCCGCTGCTGGTCGACGCGGAAAACTGGATGGCCCACCGTGGCGCCGCGCAGGTGATCCTGAACATTTTCCGACACACCCGCACACCCGGAAACTACGTGGTGCTGTCCGGTGACGTGCATTACTCCTTCGTCTACGAAGTGCTTATCCGACACCGCAAAGCCGGACCACGGATCTGGCAGATCACCAGCAGCGGGATCAAGAACGAGTTCCCGAAAACCCTGCTGGAATGGTTCGACCGCCTCAACCGCTGGCTCTATTCGCCGCGCTCGCCGTTGAACTGGTTCACCAAACGCCGGCGCATGCGCATCGTGCCCTATACCCCGGAACATGCCGAAGCGGGCGAGCGCCTATGGAATTCGGCGGGGATCGGCCAGGTGTTTTTCAATGACCAGGGGCAGCCGAGCGAGATCATTCAGCACAATTCGAACGGGGCGGTGAAGACGCGGATGCTGGCGCCGGAGTTGGGGGATTATCCTGATTGATATGGCCTCTTTTGCCCACAGTGAGATTGCAGTGACGATACCTTCGCGATTACTTATCACCCGCGACAGCGTACATGCCGGCGATGATTGCGAGGCTCCCCATGCGCGCTGGATCAACCTGCAAGAAATTGAAACCCTGGAGGCCGCCCTGCGCCTACTACTTCACAATGGTTATCTGCCAAGCATTGCTGGTGGATGTGCGACATGGATCGTACGCGGGCCTCAGGCCCTTGCTGTAATTGCCCAGCAATGGCAGGAGCCTCGTTTTCTGGTCAATGCCCAGTCGACACTGGTCAATTTGGAAGAGCTGAGGTTTGTATATTTGTGCCAGGTAGATCCGGAGCTTGTTTTCGACTGCCTGCTAACAGGCGCCGAACTTCCTGACAAATACAGCGGATTTAAGACGTCAAAGTAGTCGGAAGGGGACTACAGTTTTTAAGGAAACATCTCTGGAATCGCTGATTCATACTCTGCTTCCCTTACACAGGAAGCAGAGCCATGCGAAAAAGAAAGCCAGACCCTTTAGAAATCGATACAACGACTTACCTTTTAAGCTCCCCGGCCAATGCTAGAAGACTGCTGAGATCTATCGCAGAAATGCACAATGGAATTCGTGCAAATACGGACGCCTCTTCGTTCAATTTCCTGCCTCTCAGTCAGTTGAGACCGCCAGCCCCACACCTCTGACAATCATCCCCACCTCCCGCTCATCAATCGTCAGCGGCGGCAGCAGCCGTATCGTCTTGCCCCGTGTCACGTTGATCAGCAGCCCATGATCCCGCGCCGCAATCAGCGTCAGGTCGCGGATCGGCTGTTTCAACTCGATGCCGATCATCAAGCCCTGCCCACGAATCGCCAGCACGTTGGGGTTGTCTGCCAGTTCGGCGCGCAGGCGGGTCAGCAGGCGCTCGCCCTGCACCCGGACATTGTCCAGCAAGCCTTGCTCTTCGATGATGTCCAGCACCGTGCAGCCGACCCGGCAGGCCAGCGGGTTGCCGCCGAAGGTGCTGCCATGGCTGCCGGGGGTGAACAGCTCCGCCGCTCTGCCCCGTGCCAGACAGGCGCCAATCGGCACGCCGTTGCCGAGGCCTTTGGCCAGGGTCATGACGTCCGGCACGATGCCTTCATGCTGGAACGCAAACCACTGGCCGGTGCGGCCGATGCCGGTCTGGATTTCATCGAGCATCAGCAGCCAGGCGTGCCGATTGCACAGGTCACGCAGGGCTTTGAGGTAGCCGGGCGGCGCCAGTTGCACACCGCTTTCGCCCTGGATCGGCTCGACCAGAATCGCCACGATGCGCGCGCCGTGCTTTTGCTGCAGCTGATCCAGCGCCGCCAGATCACCAAAGGGCACTTTGGCGAAATCCCCCGGCAGATCATTGAAACCCAACCGCACCGCCGGGCCATCGCTGGCCGACAAAGTGCCTAACGTGCGGCCATGAAACGCGTTGGCCATCACCACCACCAGCGGCTGTTCGATACCTTTGCGCCAGCCGTATAACCGGGCCAGCTTCAGCGCGGTTTCATTGGCCTCGGCGCCGGAGTTGTTGAAGAACGCCCGCTCCATTCCCGACAGCTGCGTGAGTTTCCGCGCCAGTTGTTGCTGCCAGTCGATGCTGTACAGGTTGGAGGTGTGCAGCAGCATTGCGGCCTGTTCGCTGATGGCAGCAACGATGCGCGGATGCGAGTGCCCGACATTGGTCACCGCGACACCCGCGACGGCATCCAGGTATTCACGACCGGCCTGATCCCACAGGCGAGTGCCCAGGCCTCTGGTGAAACTCAAGGCCAGCGGTTGGTAGGTGTTCATCAGGGCGGCGGTCATGACTTCAAACTCCAGTGAAGGTCGGTGTGTTTGCAGTATGGTTAGCCACCAGAACTGGATAAACTCGGCAAAACTTCAATCATTTAACAGCAGAGCTTGATAATGGACCTGTTGCAGGCGATGGGCGTTTACGTGAAGGTCGTGGAAGCCGGAAGCATGACGGCGGCCGCGTTGCAGTGCGAAATGTCCACCACCATGGTCGGAAATCACCTGCGCGCACTGGAGCAACGGCTCGGCGTGCAGTTGCTGCAGCGCACCACTCGCCGCCAGCGGCTGACCGAGTTCGGCAGCGTTTACTACCAGCGCTGCCTCGACGTTCTGGGTTTGGTGGCCGACTCCGAACGTCTCGCCGAACAGGCCCTTGATGAACCCCGTGGCCTGCTGCGCATCACCGCGCCGCTGACCTTTGGCGTCGAACGCCTGGCCCCGGCACTCAGCGAGTTTTCCCTGCAATACCCGCAGGTGAAAATGGATGTGGTGCTGACCAACAGCCGACCGGACCTGCTGGAAAGTGGCCTCGACGTGGCATTTCGGCTGGGGCATTTCGAGCAGTCGAACCTGATCGCCCGGCCGCTGATCGACTACACCCTGACCGTGTGCGCCTCGCCGGCCTACGTCGCCCGGCGCGGCATGCCGATCACCCCGCAAGACCTGCAGCAACACGACTGCCTGTCGTTCGCCTACCCTGCCGGCGACGACTGGCAATCGGTGGAAAAACGCTGGCGCCTCAGCGGCCCGCACGGCGAGATTCTGGTCGACGTCAGCGGCCCGATGCTGATGAACACCTCGGCCGGCCTGCATCAGGCAGCGCGCACCGGCATGGGTATCGTCATGCTGCCGGACGCGCTGGTGGAACAGGACCTGCGCGACGGCAAACTGGTGACGGTGATCCCCGATTACCAGCCACCGAGCCGTCCGTTGCATCTGCTGTACGCGCCGGATCGTTATCGTTTGCCCAAGCTGCGGCGCTTCGTCGAGTTCGCGATGAAAACCTGGGGCAGATCCTGACCCGGTTGCTATCGACTACGCTCCGATGATTGCCGACAAGGATGCTGCTATCGATGAAAAACGACCTTACCGTACGCGATCTGTTGCCCGACGAAGTGGAGCCAGTTCGGCTGTTTCTTGGGCAAAATGGCTGGAGCCACCGAACAGGCTCCAGCGACTACTTCGCTCAACTCATCGAGAACTCGCAACGCACTGCCGTCGCACTGAGCGGCGAGCAGATCATCGGTTTCGCCCGAGGCATCACCGACGGTTTGTCCAACGGCTATCTGTCGATGGTCGTGGTCGATGACCAGCATCGACGCGCCGGCGTCGGCCGCGCGCTGGTCGAGCATGTCATGGGTGACAACCCGGAGATCACTTGGGTACTGCGCGCCGGACGTGAAGGTGCGGAGGCGTTTTTTGCCAGTTTGGGGTTTGAAACATCGGTGATTGCCATGGAGCGCCCGAGGCTCAAGTAACACGTGAGAATCAACTCCCGCTTTTCACCAACACCGGCTTCTCCTGATAACGCTGCGCAAACAACTGCTTCAACTGCGCGACCTTCGGCATGTCGTTGATCACGATGTACGGATAAGTCGGATGTTCGGTCAGGAAGTCCTGGTGATAGTCCTCCGCCGGGTAGAAACCGTTGTAGGTTTCCAGTTTCGTAACGATCGGTGTGCTGTAGGCATGCGCCGCGTCGAGTTGAGCGATGTAGGCCTGGGCCACCCGTTGTTGATCGGCGTTGACCGGGAACAATGCCGAGCGATATTGCGTACCGCTGTCCGGCCCCTGGCGGTTGAGTTCGGTCGGGTTGTGGGCCACCGAGAAGTAGATCTGCAGCAGGCTGCCGTAGCTGACTTGCGTCGGATCGAAGGTGACTTGCACTGACTCGGCATGACCGGTGTCGCCTGCGCTGACCCGTTCATACTCCGCCGTATCCGCCGCGCCGCCGGCATAACCCGAGACGGCTTTCTGCACGCCTTTGACGTGCTGGAAAACCCCTTGCACACCCCAGAAGCAACCACCGGCGAACACCGCCGTTTCGCTGTGCGCCTGAGTGGTTTCGTCGAGGGCTGGCGGCGGGATGACCACCGCGTCCTCTGCACCGAAAGAGAACGCCGAGCATTGGCCGATCACACCCGCCATGGCGACACCGAGCAACGCACGTCGCCAGTTGTTTTGAGCTTTCATGTTGCGCACTCCCGATCAGCCGAAGGTGAAGGCGTAAGCCGATACGCCCGGGTCAAGAAATTCGATGGTGAAGGTCCGATCCTTCACCGCATCGGTTTGCCGCACCAATTGGTACAGGCGCTGCTCGGTCACACGGCCGCTGCCATCCGCGGCGACATCGACACCGTGGGCATCACCTGGCGCCTGACCGTCAATCGAGACTTTGAAACGCACCGGTTTGCCATCCGCGCCCGGGCCCAGCACCAGATGCAGGTCGCGGGCATGGAAGCGATAGACGATGCGGCTGGCCGGCGCGCTGGCGGTAGCGCGTTCGGCACCGACGGCCCACTGGCCACCAAGGCTCCAGTCATTCAGCGTCAGGTTGACCGGTGGGTTATAGGTCGCGGCCTTGTCAGGCACCAGGCCGCTTTCCGGTACGAAATGTTCCGCACGCTGGTAGCCGACATAGGTTTCCGGTGACAGCACCTGATTCATGTCCGGCGCCTGTTGCACGCCTTGGGCGTCAGCGTTGATCAAGCCGTCGGCGACGGTTTTCGCCCCGGCTTCACGCAGCAACTGCTGGATCACGCGTTCCGATTCGGCGTAGTCGCCTTCGCCAAAATGGTGGTAACGAATCCGTCCCTGAGCATCGGCAAAATAATGCGCCGGCCAGTATTCGTTGTTGAAAGCGCGCCAGATCTTGTAGTCGTTATCGATGGCCACCGGGTAGTTGATGCCCAGCTCCTTCATGGCCTTAGTGACATTGCCCACATCGCGCTCGAAAGCGAACTCCGGGGCGTGCACGCCAATCACTACCAGGCCTTGATCGCGGTACTTTTCCGCCCAGGCTTTGACGTATGGCAAGGTGCGCAGGCAGTTGATGCAGGAGTAGGTCCAGAAATCCACCAGCACTACTTTGCCCTTTAATGCCTGAGCGTCCAGCGGTGGCGAATTGAGCCATTGCACGGCGCCGTTGAGCGGCGGTAACTGGCCTTCGACTGGCAATGTACCCGGAGCCTTGTCGGCGACTTTCATGGCTGCGCCCGCCGCGGGAATCTGCGCCATCATCGCGCCGTTGCCAGCGGGAGATTTGCCGGAGAGTTGGCCCACCAGTGCCTGTTCAATGCCGCCCGTGGACGCCGTCGACAGCCGCGCCAACAGCCCGGTATCGAGGCCCAGCGCAATCGCCGCGACACCCGCGAGCATCGCCGCCCCCAACCCGCGCCGGATCCATTCACCGGTGCCAATCGAGCGCTTCATCAACGCAAAGACCTTACCGCCCAGCAGCAGCGCCGCCGCCAGTGAAGTCGCGGCGCCCGCCGCGTAGGCGAGCAACAACAGCGTGGTGGCGATGCTTGCCCCTTGCAGCGCGGCGCCGGTCAGAATCAAACCGAGGATGGGTCCGGCGCACGGCGCCCAGAGCAGTCCCGTGGCAACGCCGATCAAAAACGAGGCGCCGGGACGCGGACGATTGTCCTGGCCGGCGGCCTCGGACAGCCGACTGCCGGCCGAGACCAGCGGTCGCGTCAGGCGCTCGGCGAGGCGCGGCAGCAGCAGCGTCAGCCCGAACAGTGCAACGAACAGCAACGCGAGCCAGCGCCCGTACTGATTGACTTGCACCACCCAACCGCCGCCCACCGCCGCCAGTGTGGCGACGAGGGCGAAAGTCAGCGCCATCCCGGTCAATAGCGGCAAGCCACTCTTGATAAACGGCTGCCCGCTGCGAGCGAAGACAAAAGGCAGAACAGGCAGGATGCACGGACTGACGATCGTCAGCACACCGCCCAGATAAGCGAGAACCAAGAGCCACATGGTGTCGTCCTGTAGAAAGTGAAGATCGAAAAAGTGCCATGGCTCATGCCGCCACGGGTTTGAACGTCATCGCCAGGCCATTCATGCAATAGCGCAGGCCGGTCGGTTTCGGACCGTCATCGAAGACATGCCCCAAGTGCCCGCCGCAGCGCCGGCAGTGCACTTCATTGCGGACCATGCCGAAGGAACGGTCCTGACGCGTGGCCACCGCCTGTTCCAGCGGTGCCCAGAAACTCGGCCAACCGGTGTGGCTGTCGAACTTGGTTGCCGATGAAAACAGCGCCAGGTCACAGCCCGCGCAGGCGAATGTGCCGCTGCGATGTTCGTTGTTGAGCGGGCTGGTGTAGGCCCGTTCAGTGCCTTCTTCGCGCAGGATGGCGTATTGCTCATCCGAGAGCAGCGAGTGCCATTCGCTGTCGCTATGGGTCACCTCAAACGCCTCATCCGCTTGCGCCTGCTCGACCAGCGCGGTGCCCGGGGACAATTTTGGCAATACACCCGCCACCAGGGCTGCGAGCCCCAGCCCGCCGCTCGCTACGAGAATCTGTCGCCGTGAAAACATGGCCGTCTCCAAAAAATCCAGGTGCCTGTCATGGAACACAGCCTAGGCTTGGGTTGATCGCCAAATCCTCACGGGAAGTTAACGAATTCGTGATAACTCGCCCCGAGGAAAACCCGCACAATGCACTCATTGCGCCGAAGGATTGAGCTTGATGGAACCGACCAGACGCATCCTCGTGGTCGAGGATGATCAACACATCGCTGACCTGATTTGCCTGCACCTGCGCGACGAGCATTACGACGTCGTGCACAGCGCCGACGGCGATGAAGGCATGCGCCTGTTGCAGCAGGGGCAATGGGATGCGCTGATCCTCGACCTGATGCTGCCGGGCGTCGACGGCCTGGAAATCTGCCGCCGCGCCCGGGCGATGGCGCGCTATACGCCGATCATCATCACCAGCGCGCGCTCCAGCGAACTGCACCGCATTCTGGGTCTGGAACTGGGGGCCGACGATTACCTCGCCAAACCGTTTTCCATGCTGGAGCTGGTGGCCCGGGTCAAAGCCTTGCTGCGCCGGGTCGACGCCATGGCGCGCAACCTGAAGATGGACGCCGGCAGCCTCAGCCTCGATGGTCTGAACATTGACCCGATCACCCGCGACGTCACCCTCAATGGCGCGCGTCTGGACCTCACTCCGCGAGAGTTCGACCTGCTGTATTTCTTCGCCCGGCAGCCGGGCAAGGTTTTCTCGCGCATGGACCTGCTGAACGCGGTGTGGGGCTACAGCCATGAAGGTTACGAGCACACGGTCAACACCCACATCAATCGCCTGCGGGCGAAGATCGAAAGCGATCCGGCGCAACCGACCCGCATCCTCACCGTGTGGGGTCGCGGCTATAAATTCGGCACGGAACAACCATGAGACTCAACCTGTCGCAGCGCCTGTCGCTGGTGTTCGCCGTTTTGCTGCTGGTGTGCTGCGGCACCTCGGCATGGCTGCAAGTGCGCTCGAGCAAGATGCATGAACTGGAAGTGGTGCAAGGCCTGTCGCGGGACCTGGCGCAGCACATCGCCCATGACACGGTGCTGATGGACAGCAATGGCCTGATGCCCGGTGCCGTGCGCGAACTGTTCAGCAAGCTGATGCTGGTCAACCCGAGTGTCGAGGTATACCTGCTCGACCCCGAGGGACGGATTGTCGGCAACGCGGCGCCGGAAGGCCATTTACGCCGGGAGACCGTCGATCTGGCGCCGATCCGCCGCCTGCTCAATGACCAGCCGCTGCCGATCCTCGGTGATGACCCGCGCAGTGCCGACGGGCGCAAGGTGTTCAGCGCTGCGCCATTGAAGGTCAACGGCAAATCCGCCGGTTATCTGTACGTGGTGTTGCTCAGCGAAGAACACGATCGCTTCGCTGAACGGGGCGCGACCAGTGCCGCACTCAATACGGCGCTACTGTCGATCGGGCTGGTGGCGCTGTTGTGCCTGATCGCGGGGCTCACGGCGTTCAACCTGATTACCCGCCCCTTGCGCCGGTTGACCGAAACCGTCAGCCGCTTTGACATTGATGGCACGCCGCAACCGCTGCCCGCTCCGTCAGCAGTTGTGGATAAAAGCGCTGACCCGGATGAGATCGCCGTGCTTGATGGCGCCTTCCGCCAAATGCAAAAACGCCTCGGTGAGCAGTGGCGCTCATTGACCCGCCAGGATCAGGAGCGACGCGAACTGGTGGCGAATATCTCCCACGACCTGCGCACGCCACTGGCCTCGCTGCACGGTTATCTGGAAACCCTGTCACTCAAGGACGCTACGCTCACCGCCGAAGAACGCCGCCGCTATCTGGGCATTGCGCTGGATCAGAGCCGCAAGGTCGGCGGGTTGGCGCAATCGCTGCTGGAGCTGGTGCGTCTGGAACACGGTTTCGTGCAACCGGTACTGGAACGCTTTTCACTGATCGATCTGCTGCAGGACATCTTCCAGAAATTCGAACTGGCGGCCGAAGCCCGCCATGTCGAACTCAAGGCCAGCTTCGTGCCCAACCTGCCAACGGTCTGCGCCGACCTCGGGTTGATCGAACGGGTGCTGACCAACCTGGTGGATAACGCCTTGCGCTACACGCCTGCGGGCGGTGAAATCGAGCTGGATGTGAAACCCCTGGGCGTCTTGGTCGAAGTCACCGTCAGCGACACCGGCCCCGGCATCGCTCCGGAGCTGCGCGAAGGTCTGTTCCTGCGTCCGTTCAATATTGGCGGGGCGCGACGTGACGGCGGACTGGGTCTGCGCATCGTCCACCGTATCCTGCAACTGCACGGGCGTGAGATTCAGTTGATCGATGTCGCCGGGCGCGGGGCGACTTTCCGCTTCACGCTGCCGACCGATCAGCAAACCGCGGAACAGTGGATGGTGCGCTCGATGAACCTGAACACGCCGGACAAATAATCCGCACCACCGGACTGTTGTTCCGTGACAACGCCGCCCCGCTCCCCTAAATTAACCGGCCTGAAAAAGACCTCGCGCTTTCTCGTTTCCACTCAAGTTAAAAAAGTAGTGAAATTTCAATGTCCGATTTCAACACCGCTGAATCCGTAGTCACCGAATCGTCCAAAGCGGAATACGAAAACTCCATCAATCTTTCACAACACCTCCCACAAGCCAAAATCATCAGCGAGATGGTGCTGGACGCTTTCCAGTCGACCCGCGAAAGCGACCAGATCCGCGAGCTGCGCGCCGCGATCCGTCAGGCACACGACAGCTTCGACGACGACAAGGCCTATGAGCTGATGGGCCAGCTCAAGGCGCTGAAAGACGCCGAAGCCGCCGACCTCGCCGCCCTTGAAGACCTGAGCAGCAAGTTCTCGATCGGCCGCATCCTGTCCTGCTTCAAGGACGATCCGGCGTTCCAGGAAATCGTCTACGGCCTGGCCCTCAAGGTGCTGAACCAGACCCATCAGGCGATCAGCAACCCGAGTGGCGGCAAGGGCAAAGCTGCTCGCGCCAAGAAAGAAGTCGAAATCTTCACCATCAGCAAGGACGGCAGCAGCGTGACCCTGCCGCTGCGCACGCCGCGCTCGCGCATGAACGTTGACCGTGAGGCGCTGGAGTTCCTCGGTTTCACTTTTGTCGGTGAAGGCGAAGAAGCCGAGCTGGAAGGCGAAACCTTTGTCGACAACGCCGGCACCGAACACGCAATCAACCGCAAGAACATCATCACCGCACTGCAACAGCAGACGGCGTTCGAGGGTTACAGCATCGCCGCGCAGTAAATCCGGCGCCGACAAAAAAGCCCCGCTCTGAGATTCAGGCGGGGCTTTTTTTGGGCGTTGCGGCGGTCAGACTTCCGGCTGTACCGCAACGATCATGTCGACCTCGATCGCAGCATTCTTCGGCAACTGATAGACACCGACCGTGGTGCGGGTGTGCCGGCCAGCATCGCCGAGCACATGGCTGAACACGTCCGATGCGCCGTTGGCCACCTCGCTCAGGTCAACAAAGTCCGGGGTCGACTTCACATACACCGTGACCCGCAACAAGGCGCGGATCTTGTCCAGCGAACCGACCGCATCGACGATCAGTGCCAGGCAGCGCATGGCACTGATGCTCGCGGCAGCCTGGGCATCCTTGAGCGTCAACTCCAACCCCACGCGACCGGGATACAGAATCCTGCCATTGACCCGTGGCACCATGCCGCTGATGTACAACTCATCGCGATGACGGATCAGCGGCGCGTAATTGCCGCCGGCAGTGTTCTCGCCATAGATGTCGTAGTTCAGCTCTTGTGCCAGGGCAATGAAGCGTTCGTCGCAGGTCATCCTCTCAGTCATTTCGCCCAGCCTTTTGATCAGTGCATGAAGAACCGCAGGTTAAGACCGATGATTGCCGGAGATTCGATTTGTGGCAGGTCATCGACATAGTTGGATCCAAATCTAGGTGTTTCACGAAGTGATAGCAACCGGCCGCTGAGGCATCCTTCGCCACATTTTCACGGTGTGCCGCCATCTCTGCGACGCCCTGCATTAACTCAGCAAACAGATCGCGCTTTTTCATCCAAACCTGCCCCATTAGAAAATAGCCTCTGGGATCCTAACTAATGAAAAGTTTTCTGAAGGTAGGAGATCTCTCTATAAGCAGACAGTCGTTTCCCAAAGACACGCTCAACCTTAAATAGCACCCAACAAAAAACCCCGCACATCTCTCAATGTGCGGGGTTTTTCGTGAAGCCATCGAGCCTTACGGCGCGTACGTCAGCAGCAGCTCGGCCGGCACCTTGAAGTCCAGGGACATCATGACGCTCAGGGCGGTGATGGTGAAGATCGAGAACACGAACAGCTTGCGTGCCCAGACCGTGTCATCCACCGCCT
>Ga0308159_1002392_pt1 | contig 21785 bp, 14 predicted proteins | sample PhyCR1_FD_201040 | JGI IMG/M metagenome (GOLD analysis project Ga0308159, IMG submission 201040) | Phyllosphere microbial communities from UC Gill Tract Community Farm, Albany, California, United States - DLSLC.R1 | ecosystem: Host-associated > Plants > Phyllosphere > Unclassified | place: USA... | reverse complement strand
CCGGGGCATCATACGGTCCATGCGCGCACTCCATCGCTCCGTACACGCAGGCATTCCCACGGGGAAAGCCACGCCACTTACATCGTCTGCACTCTGCTGTCTGACTGCGGCCCGTAGCGCCTTCCGTCGCTCAGCCATCGCCTGTGCCTTGGCCCTCGTCGCGGCGTCGCAATGCCTCCTGGCAACGCCCGCCCGCGCCCAGGGCGCCCTCCCCACCCTCGGCGATGGCTCCGACATGACCACCAGCGACGAGCGCCGCCTGGGCGACCGGATCATCCGCGAGCTGTACCGCGACCCGGATTACATCGACGATGCGGTGCTGAACGAATACATCCTGGGCATCTTCCTGCCCCTGGTGAAGGCGGCGCGGGAGCGGGGCGAATTGCCGCCCGAGCTGGACGAGCGCTTCGCCTGGGAGATCCTGCTGGGCCGGGACCGGACGGTGAACGCGTTCGCGCTGCCGGGCGGCTATTTCGGCGTGCATTTGGGCCTGATCGGGGTGGTGGCGACGCGGGACGAGCTGGCGTCCGTCATGGCGCACGAGCTGAGCCACGTCACGCAGCGGCACATTTCGCGTCTGATCACGCAGCAGAACCGCCAGGGGCCGCTGATGCTGGGGGCGATGGTGCTGGGCATGCTGGCGGCCGCCAAGAACCCGAATGCCGGGCAGGCGATGATGGTCGGGGGGCAGGCGCTGGCGGTGCAGAACCAGCTCAATTTCTCGCGCGACATGGAGCGCGAGGCCGACCGCGTGGGCTACGGGCTGATGGCGCCCGCGGGTTTCGCGCCGCAGGGGTTCGTGGCGATGTTCGACAAGCTGCAGCAGGCCAACCGGCTGAACGACAACGGCAGCTGGCCGTATCTGCGCAGCCATCCGCTCACCACGCAGCGGATCGCCGACATGCATGCGCGCCTGCCGCCCAGCGTGGCGAATGCGCCCGCTCCGGCGCCGACGCTGGAGCACGCGATGATGTCGGCGCGCGCCCGCGTGCTGGCCCGGCCGGGCGTGGACGTGTGGCGGCAGTGGGTGAACGAGCCGCAGACCAGCGGGTTCACGGCGCAGCCGCTGGCCCGGCGGGTGGGCACGCTGTATGCCGCGTCGCTGAGCGCTCTGCAGCTGCAGGACACGGCGGCGGCGCGCACGGCGCAGCGCACGCTCCAGGAGGCCGTGCGGGGCGATGCCGCGGGCACGCGGCAGGCGCACCTGCTGGGGGCGGAGATCGAGCTGGCGGCGGGGCAGGCGGGGGCGGCGCTGGATCAGCTGGCCGCGTGGCCGGGCGGTGGCGCTGGCGCGGCATCGGCGGCGGGAACAGGCGTGGGCGCGGGCGGCGCCAGCCCGGGCGCGGCTCTGGCGGTGGCGGCATCCGCGGCACCAGGCTCCACGGCGCCCCAGGGTGCCGGAGGCGCAGGCGCCGGCAGCGGTGGGGCGCTGACGCTGGAGTCCACCCAGGTGGCCCGCCCCGCCGCTTCCGCGGCGGGCCCGGGTGCGGGGCGCCCGGAGATGATCCTGCGCACCCAGGCGCTGCTGCGCGAGAACCGGGTGGCGCCGATGACCGGCACGCTGCAGACCTGGGTCACGAACCATCCGCGCGATGCGTCGGTGTGGTATCTGCTGGCGGCGGCATGGCAGCAGCAGGGGCAGCCGCTGCGGGCCGTGCGCGCGGAGGCCGAGGCGCACGTGGCCCGGTACGACTATGCCGCGGCGGTGGACCGTTTCAAGGCCGGGCAGGACATGGCCCGCAAGACCGGCAGCCGCGGGGGCGACCCTGCCGAGTACATCGAGGCGTCGATCATCGAGACGCGCCTGCGCGCGACCGAATCACTTCTTAAGGAACAGGCCGCCGAGCGCTGATTCGATCAGCATGCCCAGCACGGTGTAGATGAGCGAGCCGATCAGTGCCGCGGCGAAGCCGTGCACCTGGAAGCTGCTGCCCAGCACCGAGGCGGCGGCCCAGAACATCAGCGCGTTGATGACGAAGAGGAACAGGCCCAGCGTGAGGATCGTGACGGGCAGCGTGAGCACGACCAGGATGGGCCGCAGCACCACGTTGAAGAGCCCGATCACGAAGGCCGCGATCATGGCCGAGCCGAAGCTGCGCACTTCGACGCCGCTGTACAGGTAGGTGACGCACAGCAGCGCGGCGGCGCTGAGCAGCCATTTGAGGAGGAGCTTCATGGCGCAGGAGGATAGCACCGGGTGCTGGCTGCCCCGAAGGCGGACGTGTGCTCCGTGGCCGCCCGTGGCCGCCGCCCCCGGTGGAGTGAGGGCGGCGCCGGCAGCGGCAGGGGCGGGGGGCGGGCGGATGCCAGGCCGGGCTCAGGCCTGCTCTGCCACGACCAGGAAGAGCGCGGCGAGGCTGGCGAGCGTGCCGGGCAGGGACCAGCGGCGGGGCGCCGGCTTGCGGATGACCAGGGGCGCTGCCGCCGCCGGGGCTGCGACCGGCTGGGGCGCGGTGGCATCCTGCTTGGGCCGGCGGGCATCGACGATCTGCGCGTTGCCGTGCTCGGCCTGCAGTTCGGTGGCGAGGTCCGGCAGCGGCCCCTTGGCCAGCACGGTCGTCACGGTGCTGCCGCCGGCGCGCAGCCAGGGCAGGACCTGCGCGAACAGCTTGTCAGCCCACTTGGCGCGCCAGTTCTCGCGCGCGCTGTGGCTCACCCACTTGCTGATGCGGTGGGTCATGCGCGGGGCGCAGGCCACCACCACCCAGTGGGTGCCGGGCGCCTCTGCGCGTGCGGCCAAGGGGGCGAGGATCTGCTGCGCGTAGGCGGCGTCGTCCACGTAGACGATGACTTTGTCCATGAAGGCTCTCCTGGCGGGTGGGTGGGGGAAACGGTGGCTGTAACGAAGTCGATTCGCTGCGGGGCGTGGAGTTCAACCGGGCGGTGCGGATCGTGGTCCGCACCGCCCGGCGGATACATCCATCAACCGTGGTGCGCGGGGGCAGGGCGGCGCGAAGCCAGGGCCTTGCCGACGATCAGCACGAGGAGCGCGCCGGCCACGCTGGCGCCGTACTTCACGACATCGGACTGCGGCAGCTTGAACATCCACTGCCAGCGGTCGGGGTTGGCGAAGGCCGGGTCGGTGACCAGCATGCCGCCGGCGATCCAGCCCAGCAGCATGCCGCCGGCCACGATGATGAACGGGAAGCGCTCCATCAGCTTGATGACCAGCTGGCTGCCCCAGACGATGATCGGGATCGAGATCAGCAGGCCGAGCACCACGAGCAGCAGCGAGTGTTCGCCCGCGTTCTGCGCGGCGCCGGCGATGGCGATCACGTTGTCCACGCTCATCACCAGGTCGGCGACGATGATGGTCTTGATGGCGGCGAACAGCTTGTCGCTGCCGGCCACGTCGCCGTGGCCTTCCTCGTCGGGGGCCAGCAGCTTGATGCCGATCCAGACCAGCAGGATGGCGCCGACGAACTTGAGGAACGGCAGGTTCAGCAGCGTCATCGCGAAGGCGATGAGGATGACGCGCAGGATGATGGCACCGGCGGTGCCCCAGATGATGCCCTTGGTGCGCTGCGCGGGCGGCAGCTTGCGGCAGGCCAGGGCGATCACCACCGCGTTGTCGCCACCGAGCAGGATGTCGATGATGATGATCTGCCCCAGGGCGACCCAGAACTCGGGCGATGTCAAGAATTCCATAACTTCCTCGTTGTATTGGCTTTGGCATGCCGGCCCCGTGGCGAACGGGTCCGGCGATTCACGGGCATGAAGCCCGCCAGCGGCCGTCAAGGAATGTGCGGAGGCATGTGCGCGCAGGACGGCGCCCATGCGGGGAGTGCATGGCCTTGAACGGCCCGCGGACGGGCCTTTCAAAGGTCTTGCTCGGCCGGCGGGCCGCACGGCTCCGCCAAGACCCGGAAATGCCGGAAGCGTTGCGGCTTCGTATTGACGACATGACCGAAGGTGCCGGCGGCTCGGAAAAAACCGTTGCGCCGGGACCGGGAGCTACTCCCCCTCGAAGCCCGCATTGGAACACAGGCATGGACGCCGCGGCAAGGCGGACTGCTGCGTGGCAACGTGGCGGCCATGAATGCAATGCGCACGGAATCCTCTTGCACACTGGATCTGTTGCTATGTTTATGGAAGCGTTGGTGCTAACCCGGATGGCGGGCGGGCCATGCCGCGCCGGCGCGCGGCCGGGCCGGGTGCGCGGGTAAGATCGGCCGCCTTTTTCCTGCGCGTCCATGGCCGTCCTGCACATCACCGATATCGAAGCCGCGATCAACCACTGGCGCGCCCGTGCGCCGGCGCGCGAGGGGCTGGCGCTGGCGCCCGAGCTGCAGGCGCTGGCCGAGGTGTATGCGCGCATGGCCTACGCGCGCGAAGACGAAGTGGACGAGGCCCGCCTGTCGCCCGAGGCCCTGGCCGCCTGGCTGGCCTGGTACGAGACGACGCCCGATACCCCCTGCATCGCCATCTGCTCCACCAGCCAGGGCGACGAGCAGTGCAAGGGCTGCGGCCGCAGCTTCGCGGAGGTGCAGCACTGGCTGGCGATGGGGCCGGCCGAGAAGCGCGCGGTGTGGCGCCGCATCACGATGGAGAACAGCGCGTGGCGGTTCAACCGCTATGCCGAGCGGGCCGCGGAGGGAGGGCGGCCGGATGCGCCACCCGGTACACCGGGTGACAGGCGCACCGGAAGCGCCTAAGCTGGGCCCATGCTCCGTCTGACCCAGGCCCCCAACATCGCGATCGCCACGCTCTGGGCCGATCTGCTGAGCGAGGGCGGCATGCCCGCCTCGGTGCAGCGCCAGCACCTGCTGGCCGCGGCCGGGCAGCTGCCGCCGGATCAGTGCCTGCCGGAAATCTGGCTGGAGCACCCGGAGCATGCGCCCCAGGCGCGGCGCCTTTTGCAGGCGCTGGCGGATCTTCCCCAGCGCCGCTGGCAGTGCCCGGGTTGCGGGGAGGCGGTCGAGGGCGGCTTCGAACAGTGCTGGAACTGCGGGGCGTTCATGCCCGCGGCATGAGGCGGCCGGGAGCTGCGCGGCACCCGGCGCGCGAAGGCCTGACGGCCCGCGGCCTCACTTCCAGCGGATCGGCTCCAGGTGGACGCTGCCCAGGTTGCTGCTGAGCGTGAGCGCGCCTTCCTGCACGGTGGCCTGCAGCTGCATGCTGCGCTCGGCCAGGGCGGCGAGCTGCTGCGACGCCTCGGCGGGCAGGCGCCAGACCTCCAGCTTGTCCTGGCGGGTGAGCTTGTTCTCGATGCCCTTCCACCAGACCTCGGCGGCGTGGTGGAAGCAGTACACCCGCACCGCGTCGGCCTTGGACGAGGCCTTGGCCAGCGGCTTGTCCTCCGGCTGGCCCACTTCGATCCACAGGCGCTTGCGGCCGGTGAAGTCGGTGATGGAGACGTCCGGATCGTCCGGGTCGGAGAGGCCCGCGCCGAAGGCCAGAGTGCCGTCGCCCTGGCACATGGCCTGCAGCTGCCAGGCGTTGAGCGCCAGCGCGGCGAGGCGCACCATCATGCGCTCGTCGGTCTCGCTGGGGTGGCGGGCCAGGGTGAGCGCATGGTCGGCGTAGTAGCCGTGGTCGATGTCGGCGATGGAGAGATGCGCCTTGAAGATGGTGGACTTGATGGCCATGGTCAGACCCGGCGCGCCAGCTCGGCGGCCTTGCCGATGTAGCTGCCCGGCGTCATGGCCCGCAGGCGGTCCTTGTCGGCCTGGGGAATCTCCAGGCCGTCGATCAGCGCGTGCAGCGCCTCGGCCGTCACGGTCTTGCCGCGCGTGACTTCCTTGAGCTTCTCGTAGGCGCCCTGCACGCCGTAGCGGCGCATGACGGTCTGGATGGGCTCGGCCAGCACTTCCCAGCTGGCGTCCAGGTCGGCGGCCAGGGCCTCTTCGTTCAGTTCCAGCTTGTTCAGGCCGGTCATGAGCGAGGTGTAGGCCAGGGCGGCATAGCCCATCGCCACGCCGATGTTGCGCAGCACGGTGCTGTCGGTGAGGTCGCGCTGCCAGCGGCTGACGGGCAGCTTCTCGGAGAGGTGGCGCAGCAGCGCGTTGGCCAGGCCCAGGTTGCCTTCGGCGTTCTCGAAGTCGATCGGGTTGACCTTGTGCGGCATGGTGGACGAGCCGATCTCGCCGGCCTTCAGGCGCTGCTTGAAGTAGCCCAGCGACACATAGCCCCAGATGTCGCGCGACAGATCGACCAGGATGGTGTTGGCGCGGGCGATGGCGTCGAACAGTTCGGCCATGTAGTCGTGCGGCTCGATCTGGATCGAATAGGGCTGGAAGGTGAGGCCCAGGCCCAGCGGCTCGGGCGTTTCCACGACCTTGCGGCTGAAGGCCTCCCAGTCGAAATCGGGCCATGCGGACAGGTGGGCGTTGTAGTTGCCCACGGCGCCGTTCATCTTGCCCAGCATCTTCACGGTGGCGATGCGATCGACCGCGCCCTGCAGGCGCACGACCACGTTGGCCAGTTCCTTGCCCACGGTGGTGGGGCTGGCGGTCTGGCCGTGCGTGCGGCTCAGCATGGGCACGTCGGCGTAGGTATGGGCCATCTCGCGCAGCTTGAGGACGATGCGGTCCAGGCCGGGCAGGATCACCTGGTCGCGACCGGAGCGCAGCTGCAGGGCGTGGCTGGTGTTGTTGATGTCTTCGCTGGTGCAGGCGAAGTGCACGAATTCGGCGGCCTTCTGCAGCTCGGGGCGGGCCTCGAATTTGGACTTGATCCAGTATTCGACCGCCTTCACGTCGTGGTTGGTGGTCTTCTCGATCTCCTTGATGGCGGCGGAGTCGGTTTCGGAGAAGTTCTTCACCAGTCCCAGCAGGTAGGCGCGGGCGCCGGTGGTGAGCGGCTTGAACTCGTCGAACCCTGCGTCGGAGAGCGCGATGAACCAGGCCACCTCGACCTGCACGCGCCGGTGCATGTAGCCGTGCTCGCTCATGATCGGGCGCAGGGCGGAGAGTTTGGCGGCGTAGCGGCCGTCGAGCGGGGAGAGGGCGGTGATGGTGGGCAGGCTCATGGGCCGGGATTGTAGGTGCCGACCGTGGCGCGGGCGCAGCACCTCGCTGCGGTCGAGACTGCGCGACGGCGGCAGGGCCCCTAGAATCGGCGGCCGCCCGTTCTCTCTTCTCCTGCCCGTGCCTGCACGGAACCACACCATGAAACTCATCGGATCCTCTGCCAGCCCCTATGTGCGCAAGGTGCGCATCGTGATGGCCGAGAAGAAGCTGGACTACCGCTTCATCGAGGAAAACGTCTGGGCCGACGACACCACGATCGCCACGTCCAACCCGCTCGGCAAGGTGCCGTGCCTCGTCATGGAAGGCGGCGAGGCGGTGTTCGATTCGCGCGTCATCGTCGAATACCTGGATACGCTGTCGCCCGTGGGCCGGCTCATTCCCACGCAGGGCCGCGAGCGCGCCGAGGTGAAGACCTGGGAGGCGCTGGCCGACGGCGTGATGGACGCCGGCGTGCTGGCCCGCCTGGAGGCCACGTGGAAGGGCCGGCAGGAAGGGGAGCGCAGCCAGGCCTGGATCGACCGCCAGCTCGGGAAAGTGGAGGCCGGCCTGAAGGCGATGGCGCAGGGCCTGGGGGAGAAGCCATATTGCAGCGGCATCCACCTGAGCCTCTCCGACGTGGCGGTGGGCTGCGCACTCGGCTGGATCGAGTTCCGCTTTCCGGAGATCGCGTGGCGTGCGGAGCATCCGCATCTGGGCCGGCTGCTGGACAAGCTGATGCAGCGCCCGAGCTTCGCGGAGACGCAGCCCCGCTGACGCCCGATGTGGGGCGCGAGGCGCCCCAGATAAGCCGAAAGCGCGCAGCCTTGCGGTTGCGCGCTTTTCTTTTGCCCGGCCGGGGCGGAATAAAAAAAGTTGCGAAGCGTCCCGAAACGAATTAGAGAGGGAGGGAGGAGAAGCGCTTCAGGATTTCAGTCGGACGGGTCCGAAAGGCTTCGCAACGAGAAACTGGAACTCAACTATGAAGGCCAAGCAAAGTCAACTTTAACTTGCCCACGGGGCATAGAGTAGTGCCAATCCGGCGAAGTTCCACCCTTTAGGGGGCCAAAAAACCCAAAAAATGTAACGCTTTCCGCGGTGAGGAATATGAAACGTGAAAACGTTGCAAATTAGCGAAAAATGGCGAGCTGTTTTTCTATTTCCCGCTTGATTCGAGGATCGTCCGGCGCGACGGAACTGGCGAAACTGCCCACCACCTTGCCCTGCCGGTCCAGAAGGTACTTGTGGAAGTTCCACCGGGGCACCTCCCCTGCCTGGGCGGCCAGTTCCCGATAGAACGCCGACGCCTCCGCCCCCTTCACGCTGCTCTTGGCGAACATGGGAAACCGCACGCCGAAGGTGTTGCTGCAGAAATCGGCGATTTGCGCATTGCTGCCGGTTTCCTGCGAGAAGTCGTTGGAGGGAAAGCCCAGCACCGAGAAGCCCCGTGCCTGGTAGCGGGCGTGGAGCGCCTCCAGTGCCTGGTACTGGTTCGTGAACCCGCAGTAACTTGCGGTGTTGACGACCAGCAGCACCTGCCCTGCGTATTGGCAGAGCGGCTGGGGGGCTTCGTCCTGCAGCCGCTCCATGGTGTGGCGCAGCACGGCGGGGCAGGTGCCGGGCGCAGCGGCGGAGGCAGACGAGCGCGGCGGGGCGGGCGGGGCGGTCTGTGCCAGGGCCGGCAGGACGCTGGAAGCGGCCAGGGCCATCGCCAGGATCAGCGGCAGGGGAAGGCGGGTCATGCGAGGTCTCCGGAGCGGCAGTGCATGGCCGCCACGGTAGCGGAGGCGGCGCGCGGAGACAAGGGCCACCGCCCGCAGGGCCCGTCGGCGGGCACCGGCTCAGACCAGGGCGAGCATGCGCGAGAGCGGCAGCTGCACGCGCACGTCGCGCAGGGCGACCGCGCCGGTGATCTTCCAGGCCGGCTGGGCGGTGTCGCGCGGGATCGGCTCGCCCGTCGGCATGCCGCTGCGGTTGAGCACCACGGCCACGCGCGGGGTGGTGGCGCTGGCGCCGCGGCGCAGCACCACGGCCACCTCCTGGGTGGCGAGCCGCACGAAGGCGCCGGGGGGATAGACGCCCAGCGCCTTGACCAGGGCCGAGCCGGCCTCGTCCACCTGGTGGGCTTCGTCGTAGTAGGTGGCCTGCATGGCCGCGGTCACGGGCATGGGCGCCCGCGAAGCGCGCGGTGCGAGGCGCGCGGCGAAGATGTCGGCGCGCTGGATCAGGCGGGCCATCTGCTGCGCTTCGGACTTGGCGGACATCGGGCCGGGGGCCCGCTGGTGGTGGCAGCGCACCGCCTCCAGCCAGACCGGATCGCCCACGCCCAGCTGCCGCAGCAGGGCTTCGGAGCGCGCGGAATGGCTTTCGATCTCGGCCAGTTGCTGGGCGGTGAGCGGCTGGGTCTGCACGGCCAGTTGGTCCTGCAGCGTGGTCATGGCGATGTTCATCGACAGCGCGGCACGGCCGATCCGCAGGACGCGGGATTGCGGCCAGCGCAGGTGTTCGGCGGTCACGATCATGCAGGCGCAGGCCACGAGCATGGCGTGCGTGCCGCTGTACTGCTGGGTCTCCTGGCCGGAGAGGTAGATGAGCGCGAGCAGCGTGGCGTCCGGCGTGGCGCTGCAGTGGCGTGCCAGTTCGCCGTGCAGCGCGTCGAAGCGCTCGCTGAATTCGGCGGCCGGCGGCGGCGAGCGCAGCAGCTGGGTGGCGCGCAATTGCAGCTCGGGCCAGTCGGGCGGGCCGTTCGCCGCCACGCGCTCGCGGCCGGAAGCGCCGCCGGCGGAGATCTTCATGGCGGCGATCTGGCCCAGCGAGGTGTCCGTGAGGAGCATCTTCTGCAGCTGGGCCAGGTAGGCGCGGTGGCTGTCGCCGGATTCGGCGGTGTCCACGCAGAGGCTGAGGCCGCGCGCCACCATGAGATTGAGTTCGTCGCGGTTGCGGATCACGTACCCCCGCTGCGCGAGCAGCACGCCGCTGGCGCCGCGCAGCACGAAGGGCAGCGGCTGCCCCAGCGGGATCGTGTCGATGTTCAGCGCAACAAGGTTCATGGCGGGTCGCCCATTATCGGGGCACGGGCGGGGCGTGAAAGCCGCGGCAACCCCGGGAATCCCCGGCTGTTGGCCGGTACCGGGCGCCCCGGCTTACCGGGGCAGCGGGGTGCCGTCCGCCGGCCGCTGCCGCAGCACCCGCCGCCGGAACCATTGCGCGAAGTCGTCCACGTAGGTGAAGACGGCCGGCACCACCAGCAGGCTCAGCACGGTGGAGGTGAGCAGGCCGCCGATCACGGCCACCGCCATCGGCGAGCGGAAGCTCATGTCCGCGCCGCCCCAGGCCATGGCGATGGGCAGCATGCCCGCGCCCATCGCGAGCGTGGTCATGATGATGGGCCGGGCCCGCTTGTGGCAGGCGTCCAGCAGGGCGTCCCAGCGGCTCATGCCCTGGTCGCGCCGCGCGACGATGGCGTATTCCACCAGCAGGATGGAGTTCTTCGTGGCGATGCCCATGAGCATGATGAGACCGATGAGCGAGGGCATGGAAAAGCTCTTGCCCGCGATCAGCAGCCCGACGAAGGCGCCGCCCAGCGACAGCGGCAGCGCCATCAGGATGGTGACCGGCTGCAGGAAATCCTTGAACAGCAGCACCAGCACGAGGTAGATGCAGACCACGCCCGTCAGCATGGCGAGGCCGAAGCTCGCGAACAGCTCGCCCATCATCTCGGCGTCGCCCACGTCGATCAGGCGCACGCTGGCCGGCATCTGGCGCACCGAGGGCAGTTGCCGCACGGCCTCGGTGACCTCGCCCAGGCCGCGCGTGCCCAGCTCGACCTCGAAGTTGACGTTGCGCGCGCGGTCGTAGCGGTTGATGACGGCGGGGCCGCTGCCCACCTCCAGGCGCGCCACCTCGCCGAGCCGCACGGGGCCGCGCGCGCCGGGCACGGCGAGGCGTTCCAGCACCGAGAGGTCCTCGCGGGCGGCGTCGTCCAGCCGCACCACGATCGGCACTTGGCGCTGCGGCAGGTTGAGCTTGGGCAGGTTCTGGTCGTAGTCGCCCACGGTGGCCACGCGCAGGGTTTCGGCGATGGCGCTGCTGGTGACGCCCAGGTCGGCGGCGCGCGCGAAGTCGGGCCGCACCACGATCTCGGGGCGTACCAGGCTGGCGCTGGAGCCGATGTTGCCGACGCCGGGAATGGTGCGCAGGTCGCGCTCCACGGCGCGCGCCGTGTCGGCCAGGGCCTGCGGGTCTTCGCTGGCCAGGGCCAGCACGTACTTGTCGTTGGAGCCGCCCAGGCCGATCTTCACGCGCACGCCGGGCAGGTCTTCCATCGCCAGGCGCAGCTGCTGCTCGATCTCCTGCTTGAGCGGCCGCTCGCCGCGCGCCACGAAGCGCAATGTCAGGGTGGCCTTGCGCGGATCGCCCACGCTCGATCCGCCAGCCATCGGGTCGGCGCCCGCCGAACCGCCGCCGATGGCGGTGTAGATGCTGCGCACGTGGCCCACCTTCTGCACGCGCTCCGTGGCCAGGGCCACGGCGGCGCGGGTTTCGGCGAGACGGGTGCCGGGCGGAAGCTCCAGGTTGACCTGGGTCTGTGCGTTGTCGTCCGGCGGGATGAAGCCCGAGGGCAGCAGCGGGATGAGCGCGATCGAGGCCACGAAGAACAGCAGCGCGCCGATCACCGTGAGCACGCGGTGGCGCAGCGCCCAGGCCGAGGCGCGCATGTAGCCGGAGAGCCAGCGCGGCTCCTTCTCTTCGCCGGAGAGGGGCTTGAGGATGTAGGCCGCCATCATCGGCGTGAGCAGCCGCGCCACCACGAGCGAGGCGAACACGGCGAGCGCGGCCGTCCAGCCGAACTGCTTGAAGAAGCGCCCGGGGATACCGCTCATGAAGGCCGTGGGCAGGAACACGGCGATCAGGGTGAAGGTGGTGGCGATCACCGCCAGGCCGATCTCGTCGGCCGCCTCCATCGCCGCCTGGTAGGGCGACTTGCCCATGCGCAGGTGGCGCACGATGTTCTCGACCTCGACGATCGCGTCGTCCACCAGGATGCCGACGACGAGCGAGAGCGCCAGCAGCGTGATGATGTTGATGGAGAAGCCGAGGAAGTGCATGCCGATGAAGGCGGGCAGCACGGACAGCGGCAGCGCCACGGCCGAGACGATGGTGGCGCGCCAGTTGCGCAGGAAGAGCCACACCACCACCACGGCGAGGATGGCGCCCTCGTACAGCAGGTGCATGGAGCTGTCGTACTCGTCGCTCGCGATCTCCACGAAGTCGACGGTGCGGGTGAGGTGCAGGTCCGGGTGCTCGGCCACCAGCTGGTCGAGCGCCCGCTGCACGCCCGCGCCCACTTCCACCTCGCTGGCGCCGCGGCTGCGCGAGACCTCGAAGCCGATCACCGGCTTGCCGTCCAGCAGGGCGCCGGTGCGCGGCTCGGCGACGGTGTCGGTGACGGTGGCGATGCGGTCCAGGCGCACGCGCCCGCCGCCCGACAGCGGGATCTCCAGCGCGGCGACTTCCTGCGCGGTGCGCACCGTGGCGATGGTGCGCACGGGCTGCTCGGCGCCGCCGAGTTCGGCGCGGCCGCCCGCGCTCTCGGTCTGCACCAGGCGCAGCTGGCGGGAGACGTCGGCCGCGGTCGCGCCCAGCGCCTGCAGGCGCAGCGGGTCGATGGCCACGCGCACTTCGCGCTGCACGCCGCCCACGCGGCCCACCGCGCCCACGCCCGGCACGGCCAGCAGGCGGCGGGTGAGCGTGTCGTCGACGAACCAGGACAGCGCCTGGTCGTCCATGCGGTCGGACGCGATGGCGAAGGCGAGGATCGGCTGCGAGGAGAGTTCGAGCTTGGTGACGATCGGGTCGCGCAGGTCGGCCGGCATGTCGGCCCGCACGCGCGAGACGGCCGAGCGCACGTCGTCCACGGCCTCCTGCACGGGTTTTTCCAGGCGGTATTCGGCCGCGATGGTGGCCGTGCCGTCCACGATGGTCGTGGTGATGTGCTTGAGGCCCTGCGTGGTGGCGATCGCGTTCTCAATCTTGCGCGCCACGTCGGTCTCGAGCTGCCCGGGCGCCGCGCCGGGCAGCGCGGCGGTGACCATCACGACCGGCAGGTCCATGTCGGGGAAGTTCTGCACCTTCATCGCGCGGAACGACAGCAGGCCCGCGAAGGTGAGCAGCACGAACAGCATCGCGGCCGGGATGGGATTGCGGATGGACCAGGCGGAAAGGTTCATGGCGGCGGGGTGCAGGACGCTGGCGGGGGACGGAGGTCGGCAGGCGGGGTGCCCCGTTACCGGGCGGCGCTGGCGCCGGGGGCGGCCGGGGCGGTGGCGGCGGCGGGCCGGGAAGGGGCGGCTTCCACGCGCACGGTGTCGCCGTCGTTCAGGAAGGCGCCACCGCGCTCGACGACCGTGGCGCGCTCGGGCAGCCCCGAGACGATCTCGACCCGCTCGCCCGTGCGCTGGCCGGTCTTCACCTGGCGCATCGCCACGCGGCCGCCCTCGCCGACCTCGAACACGGCGGTGAAGCCGTCGCGCACCACCACGGCCGACTGCGGCACGGTGAGCGTGTCGCGCTGCGCGAGCAGGAATTCGCCGCGCGCGAACATGCCGGCGCGGATGTCCGGGTGCGCGGGCAGGTCCACGTAAATGAGGGCGTTGCGCGTCTGCGCATCCACCGTGGGGGCGACCACGCGCACGGTGCCTTCCACCTCGGCCCCGCTCGCCGCGGTGACGCGCGCGCGCATGCCGGGCCGCACGCGCGGCAGCTCGCTGGAGGTGATTTCCGCGCGCCATTCGAGCCGGCCCTTGCGCACCATGCGGAACAGCTCGGTGCCGGCGCCTACCACCGCGCCCACGGTGGCGGTGCGCGAGGAGATGACGCCACTGTCGGGCGCCAGCACCTGGGTGTGCTTCAGGCGCAGCTGCTGCGCGGAGAGGGCGGCCTGCGCGGCCTCCACGCGCGCGGCGGCGGTCTCGCTGGCGGTGGAGTATTGCTGGATCTGCTGCTGGCTCAAGGCGCCGGAGGCCTGCAGCGTGCGGGCGCGCTCGGCATTGGCCGCGGCCTCGGCGGCGCTCGCGCGCGCCTCCAGCAGGCTGGCGCGGCCCTGTGCCAGCTCGGCCTGCACGGTGTCGGCGGAGAAGACGGCGAGCACCTGGCCCGCACGCACCGTGTCGCCGACGTTCACGCGCACCTCGGTCAGCCGCAGGCCGTTGCTCTCGGTGCCGATGCTCGCTTCCTGCCACGCGGCGACGTTGCCGTTGGCCGGCAGCCGCGCGGCGAGCGATTCGCGCCGGGGCGTGGTGGTGGTCACGGTGAGCGCCGGCCGGGGCGCCGCCGCCGCGGCATCCTTGCCCTTGGCGCCTTCGGCATGGGAGGCGCCGGGCGTGGCCAGCACGAGGGCGCCGCCGGTGACCGCGGCGAGGCAGGCGGCCGACAGGGCCAGCAGGGAGGGGCGTGAACGCAGTCGCAGCATGGAAAGGAGTCCGGGAATGGCGGTCGGTGGGTCGTGGATTCGGGCGCAGGCGGGCCGTCAGGGCGCGGTGGATGCGGGCGCAGGCGCAGGAGCGGGCACGGATGCCGTGGCCGCTGCCGGCGGCGGTGCCTCCCAGCCGCCGCCCGCGGCGCGGTAGAGGCCGATCCAGGCCGCCATGCGCTCCTGGCGCAGCGAGATGAGCGCGGTTTCGGAGTTGAGGGCGGTGCGCCGCGTTTCCTCCAGCTCCAGCAGGCTCGCCAGGCCGCCGCGCCAGCGCGCTTCGGTCGCGACGAAGGAGGCGCGGTAGCCCGCGGCGGCGCGCTCGGCATCGGCGCTGCGCGCCGCGGTGCTCGCGAGCCGCACCAGGGCCTGTTCGACCTCGCTCACCGCGCGGCGCGCGTTGGCGCGGTAGAGCTGCGCGGCTTCCTGGTAGCGGGCCTCGGCGGCGTCCACCTGGGCCGCGCGGCGGCCCGCGTCGAAGATCGGCAGGCTCACCCCGACGGGCCCGATCGACCAGGTGTTCGTCGCCACGCTGGTGCCGCCCGTGCTGCCCCAGGCCCGGCCGACGGAGCCAGCCAGCGTCAGGCGCGGGAAGCGCTGCGCGCGCGCATTGCCCACGTCGGCGCTGGCCGCGGCGACCTCGCGCTCGGCGGCATACACGTCGGGCCGCTGGGCCAGCACGCGGGCCGGCAGGGCATCGATGGCGAACAGCGAATCCGGCAGGGATTGCGGGGCCGGCGCCGCCGCCGCGCGGGCGCGGAGTTCCGGCTCCGGCAGGCCCGTGAGCGCCACCAGGCCCTTCAGGTCGATCTCGCAGGCCATGCGCTGCTGCTCGGCGCGCACGCGGCCTTCGGCCCCGCTGGCCTGTGCGAGCGCCAGCGTGGCCGGAGCGGTGAAGCCCGCGCGCTCGCTGGCTTCCGTGAGGCGCGCGCTCTCGGAGCGGGAGCGGGCGTCGGATTGCGCCACGTCCGCCAGCCGCAGGCACTGCCGCCATGCGTCGTACTGCGTTGCCACCTCGGCGGCCACCGACACGCGGGCTTCGTGCCACCGGGCCTGAGCGCCGGCCAGCCGCTGCCGCGCGGCCTCGGCCGCGGCGGCGTTGCCGCCGAAAACATCCACCTCCCAACTGGCCTGTACGACGCCCTGTACGGTCGTCGCCAGTCCCGCGGCCTGCTGGCTGGTGCCCCGGCTGGCGTTGCCCTGGGCATCCACGCCCGGCAGCAGCGCCGAGCGTGCGGCGACCTGCGTGGCGCGGGCCTGTTCCACGCGCGAGCGGGCCTGGGCCAAGTCCGGGGACACGTCCTGCGCGGCGGCGATCAGATCGGTGAGCAGCGGGTCGCCCAGGCGCTCCCACCAGCGCACGATGTCTTCCACGCGGCCCTGGTGCGGCAGCGGGGCCTGCCAGCCGGCGGGCGTGGGAAGGTCGACGCGCGTCGGCGGTGCGGTGGCCGCGCAACCGGCCAGGGCGAGCAGGGCGAACAGGACGGCCGCGCCGGGAAGGCGGCGGGGCCCGTGGGGGAGGGGCAGCATCATGGTTTCGACGCCTTTCGGCGGGCCGGCGGGCGGGGGGCGGCAGGAGGCCTGGCCGCAGGGGCGGCGGCATGCCGCCAGGCTTTCTCGGCCGCGATCATGGCCAGCGCATAGTCCACCATGCGGTCGGCCCAGAGTTCCACGGCCTCGGCCGTGGCCAGCAGTTCAGGCTTGAGGGCGTCGATGTCGTCCCGGTGGCCCCACAGCTGGAACGCCATGCTGGAGAGGGTCAGCGCCAGCCGGTGGACGGCGAGGTCGGCGGTGGCGATCCCCATGTGGCGGCAGAGCAGGCGCACGAGCGCATCGTGGGGCTGGCGTACGTCCTGGTCGAGCGCGCGCTCCCACTGCCCCGTCGGCTCGAGCATTTCGCGGATGTGCAGGCGCACGCTCTGGCGGGCCAGCTCGCCATGGGCGAGGGGAGCGAGCGCCGCGTGGAAGTAGCACCGCAGCGCCTCTTCCATCGCAATGCCCGGCTGGGCGAAGGCGGAGCGCAGGGACGCGTGGTCCCACGTGGGCTCGGTGAAGACGGCACTGTAGAGCGATGCCTTGTCGCCGAAGTAGTAGCTCACGGCCGCCACGTTGGCCTGCGCGGCCGAGGCGATGGCGCGGATGGAGGTCTTGGCGTAGCCGTGCTCGGAGAACAGGCGCAGCGCTGCCAGCAACAGGCGCTGCCGTGCGGAGGCGGGCTCATCGTCGCCCCGGCCAGGCGAGGCTGGCCGGGGCGCTGAGGCCGGGGCAGGCGCGGGCGCGGGGTGCGCAGTGCGCGAGGGGCGGGAAGGCATGCGGCGGATTACACCACATCAATCAAACGTTTGTTTGAATTCTTCCCCGCCGCGGTCCGGGGCGCGTGCCCCCAGTCAGCGGGTGCTCAGCGGCGGTCGGTGCCGAACACCGCGCGCCACAGCGCCATCACCGCTTCGCGTTCCGCCTGCAGCGCGGAAGGCGCCACGCGTGTCGGTTCTTCGTTCAGCCGCGCACGGTGTTGCACCTGGCGCAGCGTCCGGTAGGCCGACGCCGCGGCCGCACCCACGCCCGCGGGCAGCAGCCCGGCCGCCTCGGCGCGCTGCAGCAGCGCGATGTTGCCCACGTTGTCGCACAGTTCCGGGTGCGCGCCCGCATGCGCGAGCACGAGGTATTGCACCGCGAATTCCGCATCCACCATGCCGCCCACGCCGTGCTTCACGTCGAACTGCCCCGTGGGCACCGGGTGCGCTTCGCGCACGCGCTCGCGCATGGCGACGATCTCCGCATGCAGGCCGGCCGCATCGCGCGGCGCGGTGATGACGGCCGTGCGCACCTCGTCGAAGCGCTGGTGCAGCGCGTCGCTGCCGAGTACGAAGCGCGCGCGCGTCATGGCCTGGTGTTCCCAGGTCCAGGCGGTGTTGCTGCCGCGGCGCTGCTGGTAGTTGGCATACGCCTCGAAGCGCGTGACGAGCAGGCCCGAGCTGCCGTTGGGTCGCAGCGCGGTGTCGATCTCGTAGAGGTCGCCTTCGCCGGTCTTCACCGTGAGCCAGTTGATCAGCTTGCGCGCGAAGGCGGCATACACCTCGGGCGCGCGGTCGTCGTCGTCGTCGAACACGAAGACGATGTCCAGGTCGCTGCCGTAGCCGAGTTCCTTGCCGCCGAGCTTGCCGTAGCCGATGATGCCGAACTGCGGCACGTCGCGGTGCCGGTTGCGCAGCCGGTCCCAGCACCAGGCGGCGGTCACGCGCAGCACGCAGTCGGCCAGGGCCGAGAGGTCGTCGGCCACCTGCTCGACGGTGATGCGCCGCTCCACGTCGCGCGCCAGGGTGCGGAAGGTTTCCGCATGCTGGGCGCGGCGCAGCAGATTGAGCAGGGCCTCGTCGTCGTCCTCGCCGGTGGAGCGCAGCGAGCCGATGCGCAGCTCCAGCTCGTGCTCGAAATCCGCCGGCACGAAGCGTTCGGCGAGCAGTGCGTCGCCGGCCAGCTCGTCGATCACGCCGGGGTGCTGCAGCATGTAGCGCGCGGGCCACTGGGCGGCGCCGAGCAGGTGCATGAGGTGCTCATGCACCGAGGGGCGCTCCAGCAGCAGCGCAAGGTAGCTCTCGCGGCGCAGCAGCGGCTCCAGCCAGGCCACGAGCCGCACGGCGGCGTCCTCGTTCACGCGGCCCTCGGCCACCCAGCGCGCCGTGCGCTGCACCAGCCGCAGCAGCCGCACCCGGCCCTCGTCGCGCAGCGCGGCCACGCGCGGATGGTCGCGCCACTCGGCCACCCGCTCGCGCACCTTCGGGGGCAATTGCTCCAGCAGCGTGTCGAGTTCGGGCACGGGCGCCGATTGCGCGCGCGGTCCGCCGCAGCCGCCGCTGCTGCACTGGCGCTTGCCGGGGCCGCCGAGCAGGGTGTCGAATTCCTGGGCCACCAGTTCGCGGTGCGCGTCGAGCTGGTGCAGGAAGGCGCAGCAGCCCAGTCCCAGCGTACCGGCGATCCAGGCGAGGTCGTCGTCGTTGGTGGGCAGCACGTGGGTCTGCTGGTCGTCCAGGTACTGGATGCGGTGCTCCACGCGGCGCAGGAAGGTGTAGGCCTCGGCGAGCGCATCGGCCGTCTCCTGCGGCATCAGCCCGGCGCGCGCGAGGCGCTGCAGGGCTTCGAGCGTGGGGCGGCAGCGCAGCTCGGGGAACTGCCCGCCGCGCACCACCTGCAGCAGCTGCACGGTGAATTCGATCTCGCGGATGCCGCCGCGCGAGAGCTTGACGTCGTTGGCGCGCTCCGGGTGGCCCGCGCTGCGCTTGGCGGCGTGGTCGCGGATCTGCCGGTGCAGCGAGCGCAGCGAATCGAACACGCTGTAGTCGAGGTAGCGGCGGAAGACGAAGGGCAGCACTACGGTGCGCAGCCCCTGCACGGCCGGATGGCCCAGGCCGTCGCGCGGCGCGACGATGCGGCTCTTGAGCCAGGCGAAGCGCTCCCATTCGCGCCCCTGCACCTGCAGGTATTCCTCCAGCGCGGCGAGCGAGACGGCCGGCGGGCCGGAGTTGCCGTTGGGGCGCAGGGCCAGGTCCACGCGGAAGACGAAGCCGTGCTCGGTGGTCTCGCCCACCAGGGCATGGATGGACTTCACGACCCGGCCGAAGTATTCCTGGTGCGAGATGCGCCCGCGCCCGCCGTCGATGCCGGCGGTCTCGCCATCGAGCTCGTAGACGTAGATCAGGTCGATGTCGCTCGATACGTTGAGTTCGCGCGCGCCCAGCTTGCCCATGCCCACGATCCAGAGCGCCACCGGCGCGCCGTCCGGGCCCACCGGGGCGCCGTGGCGGGCGTCGAGCTCCTGGCGGGCGTGGCGCAGGGCTTCGTCGAGCGCCAGTTCCGCCAGTTCGGTGGTGGCGCGGGTGATGTCGGACAGCGGCGCGCCCTCTTCGCAGTCGAGGCGGATCAGCCGCTCCATGACCAGCTGCCGCAGCACGCGCAGGGCCGCGCCGGTGTCGTGGCCGCGCGCGCGCAGGGCCTGCAGTGCCTCCGCCATGGACGGGCGGGTCGGGGCGCCGGCCGGCAGCAGGGGCATTTCGCCGGCATAGCGGCGCTGCAGGCGCTGGTGGAAGCGGGAATGGTCGGCGCCGGGGGCGGGCCCCGCGGGAGCGCCCGTGTCAGCGAACGGTGTGGACATAAGGCAAGGAAGAGGCTGTAAAAGCGTACATACCGACACCCTTTCGGGCTGAACCCGCACAGCGGGCGCGGGTCATAATTCCTGCCACATCCGAACCCACCATGATTGAGACGACACCGCACCCATCCCGCCTGCTGAAGTGCATGGCGGGCCTTGCGCGGTGGTCACTGGGACTGTTGATCGCCCTCTGGTTGCTGGTGACCGTGGCCTGGGGGGTGCTCCACGGCTGGATTGTGCCGCGAATCGGCGAGTGGCGTCCGCAGCTGGAAGCCCAGGCCACGCAGGCCCTGGGGGTACCCGTGCGCATCGGCGCGCTGTCGGCGCGCTCCGAGGGCCTGGTGCCGACCGTGGAGCTTCTCGACGTCGCCCTGCTCGATGCGCAGGGGCGCGAGGCGCTGCGCCTGCCCCGGGTGGTCGCCTCGCTGTCGCCGCGCTCGGTGCTGCGCCTGGGCTTCGAGCAGCTCTATATCGAACGCCCCGAACTGGACGTGCGCCGCGAGGCCGACGGGCGCCTGGTGGTGGGCGGCATCCCGGTGCGCAGCCAGGCCGGCCCCGGCGAGGGCGGCGGCGGCGCCGACTGGCTGTTCTCGCAGGGCGAGGTGGCATTGCGCGGGGGCACCGTGCGCTGGACGGACGCGATGCGGGGCGCCCCCCCGCTGGCGCTCTCCGACGTGGACATCGTGCTGCGCAACCGCGGCTGGCGCCACGCGATGCGGCTGGACGCGACGCCACCCGCGGCCTGGGGCGACCGCTTCACCGTCATGGGCCGGTTCCGCCAGCCATTGCTGACCACCCACGGCGGGGCCTGGAAGCAATGGAGCGGCCAGCTGTTCGCGCAGTTCGGGCGCGTGGACGTCTCCCGGCTGCGCCAACACGCGGACATCGACGGCATCGACGTGGTCGGGGGCCGCGGCGCGCTGCGCGCCTGGCTGGACGTGCGGCGCGGCGAGGTGGCCGGCGGCACGGCCGACGTCGCGCTCGCCGACGTCGAGGCCGCCCTCGGCGCGGGGCTGGAGCCGCTGGCGCTGGCGGCGGTGGCCGGCCGCGTGGGTGGCCGGTGGCTGGATGGCGGCTTCGAGGCCTCCACCCAGGGGCTGCAGTTCCGCACCCGCGACGGCCTGCGCTGGCCCGGCGGCAATGCCACGGTGCGCGTCACGGGCCGGGACCCCGCCGCGCCGGAGCGCGAGCAAGGCGAACTGCGCGCCGACCGGCTCGATCTGGCGGCGCTGTCGCAGATCGCCAGCCGCCTGCCGCTGGGCGCGCCGCTGCATGCGGCGCTGGGCCGCTACGGGCCGCGCGGCATCGTGCAGGAGGTGCAGGCCGGCTGGCGCGGGCCCGTGGACGCACCCCGCCAGTACCAGGCCCGCGGCCGCGTGGCCGGCCTGGCGGTGGCCGACGGCACGCCCGACGCCGGTGCGCGTCCGTCCGGCGTGCCGGGGGTGCGCGGGGCCGCGGTGGATTTCGAGCTGACCCAGGCCGGGGGCAAGGCGTCGCTCGCGATCGAGGATGGCGCCCTCGTGCTGCCCGGTGTCTTCGAGGAACCCACGGTGCCGGTGGACCGCCTCACGGCCAGCGTGCGCTGGCAGCTGGAGGGCGAGCGCATCGCCGTGCAGGTGCCGGACCTGCAGTTCGCCAACGCCGACGCGCAGGGCGATGCGCGCGTGGCCTGGTCCACCGCCGATGCGGCGCGCGCCGCCGGCCGCTCACGGTTCCCCGGCGTGCTGGACCTGAGCGGGGCGCTGCACCGCGCCGACGGCACGCGCGTGCACCGCTACCTGCCGCTCTCCATTCCCGCGGAAACCCGGCACTACGTGCGCGACGCCGTGACGGCGGGCACCGCGTCGGGCGTACAGTTCCGGGTCAAGGGCGATCTGCACGACATGCCCTTCAGCCACGGCGGGCCGGGCGAATTCCGCATCGCCGCCCAGCTCAAGGGCGTGACCTACGCCTACGTGCCGCCGGGCCTGCAGCATGCGGGCGACCCGGCCTGGCCGGCGCTCACGCAACTGGCTGGAGAGCTGGTGTTCGACCGCTCCAGCATGGCGGTGCGCGGCGCGAGCGGCAGCTTCGCCGGCACGCCGCGCCTGCGCGTGGAGCGGGTGGAGGCGCGCATTCCCGATCTGGCGCACAGCGTGGTGGGCGTGCAGGCCCAGGCGCAGGGGCCGCTGTCCGACATGCTGGCCTTCATGGCCGCGTCGCCGCTCTCGCGCCTCACCTC
>Ga0308159_1002390_pt1 | contig 21836 bp, 22 predicted proteins | sample PhyCR1_FD_201040 | JGI IMG/M metagenome (GOLD analysis project Ga0308159, IMG submission 201040) | Phyllosphere microbial communities from UC Gill Tract Community Farm, Albany, California, United States - DLSLC.R1 | ecosystem: Host-associated > Plants > Phyllosphere > Unclassified | place: USA... | reverse complement strand
GAATACATTGAAACCCGAGAATCCTTTATGGTGATAAGCACTTACGTGTGGGGACGTGAGTGCGGTTGGGATTCAATGTGAGTGCCGTTGGGGTTTGATGTGAGATTGGATGGGGTTCAACGGCTGAGTCTGTGAGTGCCACTGGGATTTGGCGTGAGTGGATAGGGGAAGTGGCAACCGATTGGGGCTGGCGCGTCTTCAAAGCGACCACGTAGCGGCTGCGAAGAGTCGAATCTCGCGCCGAACGTGATGCTGGGAGTGGGTGCCGGTAGGACAGATGCAACGCTTTTCAGTCGCATGGGCTGTAGTTTCCCATTCGCACTCACAGTTGGCGTCGATCAGTTTCCGACGGATTGGATGGGGGAACATAGATTCACCAGTTTTCCATAGAATCACTGAAATCCGTTGACTCAGACTCGTTGCTCGACATGGCTTCCGCCCCTCCCCCGTCAACTGGAAACCAGGTTTCCAGCGCACCGCCCTCCCCCGTCCGTCCGGTCATCGACATGGCCCGGATCGCCAGCCTAGCCACCCGTGCTGGCTCGATGATCGAGCAGATCCGGAGTCGGCTCCTGGCCCCCGAGGCCCGCAAGACGCCACCGACTTTCAGCACAGCACAGCTGGCGACCTTGTGCGGCGTTGACAAGGCCCACGTCGCTTATCGCATCTCCAAGGACGACCTGCCGTCCGGGCGGTTGACGCCGACCGGTGGCAAGCGGATCTTTGAACTCGCGGAGCTACAGGCCTGGGCGCGAACCTATCGCGCGGACAAGATGCGTCCCGCAGGCAAGAAGGCCATCACCATCGCTGTGGGCAACTTCAAAGGCGGCGTGGCCAAGACGACCACCTCTATGGTGTTGGCGCAAGGCCTAAGTATGCGCGGTCATCGGGTGCTGGCGATTGACACCGACCCGCAGGGTTCGCTGACCACGCTGCATGGCCTCCTGCCGGAGGCCGAGGTCAGCGAGGACATGACTATTGCGCCTTTGTGCGACGGCTCCGAGTCCGACATCCGTTATGCCATCCGGTCCACGTATTGGGATGGCATTGATCTCGTGGCGGCTGCCCCCTTCCTGTTTTCGGCCGAGTTCGCCCTGCCCGCTCGTCAGATGCAGCAGAGTGACGCGGAATTCTGGAATGTCCTGAACGTGGGTCTGGATAGTGTCCGGGATCTGTACGACGTGATCGTCATTGACACGCCCCCTTCTCTGTCGTACGTGACAATCAACGCGCTCTGGGCAGCAAACGGCATCGTCGTTCCCGTCCCCCCGTCCGGGCTGGACTTCGCTTCGTCGGCGCAGTTCTGGGCGTTGCTGGCCGACCTGGGCGCCAACCTCGATGGCCAGTCCAAGGGGGAGCATGGGAAGAACTTCGACTTTCTTCACGTCCTTCTGAGTCGCGTCGACTCTGCCGATCCAGCCATGCCGGCCGTGCGCAGCTGGATTCAAGCCACCTACGGGGAGTACACCTTGCCCGTGGAAATTCCGAAGACCAGCGTCACCAGCAACAAGGCGGCGGAATTCGCGACCATCTACGACGTCCAGAAATACGAGGGATCTGCTAAGACCTACAAGCGTGCGGCCGACGCATACGACGCGTTCGTCGATCTGGTCGAGCAATCCGTGGTGGGCGCCTGGGCCGAGCCGGCCGGAAATGTTCCATGATGCCGGCGGCTGGAAACCAGGTTTCCATGTCGCGCCGCGGCAGCCTAACCCTAGATGGAGTCGTCGGCACTGCCAAGCGTCCTTTGCCGGCGAGCCGATCCTTCGTGCGCGCGACGCCCCGTGCCCCGTCAGATTGGAAACCTGGTTTCCAATCGCGCGGCGATTGCGCGTGCTGTCTCCGGCTCCTGCCCTTCGACCTCCCCCGCTCGCGGTGCTTGAAGCGAAGCGACGGCGACGGCGCCGCGGGGCGTGCGGCCTGGTCCGCAACTAATGGTGTCTTGGCGACCTGCCCCAAGGCAGCCATTTGCCGCCATCCCTTTGAACGAGCAAAATTTGAAATCAGGTTTCCACGGAGGAAGTACACCCATGGCCAGCACCCGTAAGCGTCTGGAAGATCTCACCGCCGACCTGCGGCTGCCCGTCGACGCGCCAGCGGTCGCGTCGGCCGACGACGCCGCTGCGTCGGCTGCACCTACATTGCCGCCTGCAGCTGGCACCCCCGCCCTGGAAACCAGGTTTCCACCGGCGCGCGCGCCTAGCGTGATGCCTCGAACCGGTCCTGGCCAAATGCTTGCCTTCCGGGGTCAAATGCGCGAGGTCGAGGGCGAATTGACGAGCCTGCGGGACAAGCTGAGCCGATTCGACGGCGCGATGCCGGTGCGCAAGCTCGATCCGGCATCAGTTCGTGCCAGCCGTTGGGCGAACCGCCACGACATGTCCTTTTCAACCCCGGCCTTCGCCGGCCTGAAGAACGACATCGAGACGGCCGGCGGCAACGTGCAGCCGATCTTGGTGCGCCCAATCGTTGAGGAGCCGGGTCGGTACGAGCTCGTGTTCGGGCATCGCCGGCATCGTGCTTGTTTCGAGCTCGGCATACCCGTCCTTGCAAGTATTTGGGAGGGAGATCTCAACGACCTGGAGCTGTTTGCGGCGATGGATCGGGAGAACCGCGAGCGGGCAGATCTGTCGCCCTACGAGCAGGGCCAGATGTACCACCGCGCCTTGGAGGAGGGCCTTTTTCCCGCGCAACGCCGTCTGGCCGAATATCTCGGGGTGAGCCACACCTGGGTGCGCAAGGCATTGACGGTCGCTCAATTGCCCGAAGCGATCGTCGAATGCTTTCGCAGCCCGCTTGAGATCACCCATCGGCACGCCGACAAGATCAATGTGGCACTCGAAGCGGATCGACGCGGCGTCCTCAAGCGCGCCGAGAAGTTGAGAGGGCAGGGTATTTCGGCGTCGGCCGTGGTTGAACGCCTGCTAGACAGCGCATCAGCCGGGCGCAAAGAGGATCGCCTGACGCTCAAGACTGGCGACATCCACCTTGGGAAGGCCGTGCGTGCCAGGGACGGCGCCATCTCCCTGCAGTTGATCCCCGCCGCGCTTGCCTCCGCGCCACGAGCGCAGTTACTTCGTGCCCTGGAGGACGCGCTGCAGCAGCTTGCCCCGGCGGCAGAGTAGAGTGCTTGCATCCTTGTGTGAGATCCGTTGGGATTTGGGCGCTGCTCTGTTCGTTGTGCTGACGGCGATTGTCCAGTTCAGATAGAATGGTTCCACAATCCCCTCGTGGTGTCATTCAGTTGGCTCCCGCTTGGGGCGAAAAGACCACCTTCGGGTGGTCTTTTCATTTGTGGCTCAGGTTCCGCGGATGAAAACAGCGATCTACATCGACGGCTACAACCTCTACTACTCTCGCTTGCAGGGCACGGCACACAAGTGGCTGGACGTCGCGGCCTTGTTTCGAGAGATCCTCCGGGTGCAGGATCCTGCCGCCACCGTCAAGGCCATTAAGTATTTCACCGCCCCCATCAAGGCGAACTACGCCCGGCACGGTCAGGCCTCGGAAGAGGCGCAGACCCAGTACCTGCGCGCGCTTGCCGCGCGCGAGCCAGGCTTGATCGAGATCATTCAGGGCTTTCACATCTTCAAGCCCACCTCGCTGCCCACGCACGAAACAGGCCTCCCACCGAGCAAAGCGCGACGACAGAGCGTCTGGATGATCGAAGAGAAGCTCACTGATGTGCAACTGGCGTTGACGATCTACCGGGACGCGGCGCGAGGTGACGTCGATCAGGTCGTTGTCTGCTCTAACGATTCGGACGTCGAGCCGGCGCTTCAGCTTGTTCGGCGTGATGCGCCGCACGTGCGCATCGGCTTGGTAATGCCACTCGGCCTCATGCGAAGGGACAGGGCATTGTTTCCAACAAGCGCCTCACGGCGCAGGCGCACTGGGTCCGCCATCACATCCTGGATGTCGAATTGGCGGCAAGCCAGTTGCCGCCCCATGTGTCGACCAAAAAGAAGCCCGCAAGCAAGCCGGCGCACTGGTAGCCACCCGGGCAGAAGCTCCCGTGCATGCGCTCGCCGCGCGCAGGCCCACCGTGCTCCGGCGGGAGCGCACCACTTTGAGAGATATAGCGCGCCGACTTCAAACAAGAGTTGGCACCCAGGTCGCTACCTAACTCATTGTCACAGCGAAACTTTTAACGAAGGCCAAGCCAAAAGGATGCTTGCGACAGCATAAAATGCGGCCCTTGATTATTAAGGCCGTGGCCTGATAGTCGGCATGACGCCGAGGTGCCCACATGGGACGCCTTGCATCGATGAGCGCCGACAGATCACGCGGCAGACTGCGACAGCCTATGCCCGCGCCTTCGGCAGCATCGCCATCCCACCCGACCGTCAAGCGGATGCATGCAGGCCATTTCGCTTTCATGCGAGCGCTCATACAGGGCATGGACGCGAAAGCGAGTTGGGACCGGTACCTCGCTGCAGAAGGGGAAGGTGGAGATCGCCGGCAGGTCCAACGCACGATTGCATGGATCAAGGATTCGTTCGCTGCCGCCGCCCGGCGCGAGCACCGACCAGGTACCGCACGGCTCATCCTCCTTGACTCGTCTCGCGTCGTCGAGCGCGCCGTCCAGGCCTTGCCTGCCCTAGCCGAATTTGCCCATGCGCAAGGCCTGGAAGACTTCTCGGAAGACGAGCAGCTCGAGGCCTACCTGGCCGCCTATCCGGATGCGTCACGTGCCTCGCCGACGCAGGCACGAGGCGCATCAAGACGGCGCGCGCGCCTGGTGGAGCGTCAGTTGGACGCCCTGCGATGGCTGGAGCATCTGGTCATCCACGAGCCCAGGGCCACGGACCCGATCGACGCATGGTTCTCGCCTCGCCTGTCACGCCGGCTCGCCCAGGGTGGCTTGGTGACCCTGGGCGACCTTGTGGCGCGCATGAACGCCCAAGGCGGAACCTGGTGGCGTGGCTGCCCCGGGGTCGGCGCGCACAAGGCCGCCTACGTGGCAGGTTGGCTGCGCGACCACCTTTCCCAACTGGGCCTCGAGTTCAGCCCGTTCGCCCTGGACGATTGGGCCCGCCTGCCTGCGGCGCTGAAGGCGACGCTGGTCGTACCCGCCACGGCACTGCGCCCTCTGGAGAAGCTTGTCGTTCCAGCCTCGCTGGATGGCCGCGACGGCAGCAACCGTGAGGCCGGTGCCCTGCCGGGCCTTGGCAACGACGTCGAGGCAATCCAGCAGTGGATCTATTCCAAGGCTGCAACGCATGGGCAGGGCGGGGAGGGCGCGCCGGCGCTCACCGCAACCCAGCGCAGCTACCGCAAAGAGGCGGAGCGCCTGTTGCTCTGGTGCCTTCTTGTGCGCGGCAAGGCCCTGGCATCGATCGACGCAAAGGATGCCGACCACTACCTCGCGTTCGTCGCGGCGCCGCCGAAGACGTGGTGCGGCCCGCGCGGCAGCCCTCGATGGTCACCTCGGTGGCGCCCTTTCGAGGGACCGCTCTCACCTGCCGCCAGACGGCAGACGCTGGTAATCCTCCATGGACTGTTCGCCTGGCTTGTCCGCCAGCGCTACCTGCGCACCAACGCTTTCGCGCACCAACTCGCCGCCGCGCGCCCGCACGCAGACGTCGACTAAGCGACCCAGGTGCGTGACGCATGCTGGGCCACACCTGGGCCTTTTGCGACTTGCGAACGCCCCTGGGGCCTCCGAAGTCATTGAGCTCATGGCCGCTGCTTGGGAATCGAGTACGAAACGCCTCCCCGGATGACTGACCGCAGCGGGGTTGATCACCGGGCGGGCTTGTCCGGCGTCCAGCCCATCGGAGAGAATGGCAGGCGCCGTGAACGGTAGTCGTTCCTTCATGCACGTGCGGCTGTGGGCTCCTGCTGGGCGATGCTTCTGGCGCGCCACGCGTTCAGCGTTGACGTTCAGGCCATGGGCCAGCGCGATGGCAGCCACCGATACGCCGGGTTGCTGGCCCTCGGCCAAGCACTGCGGCTTGAAGTCCGCGCCGTGCACGCGCCTCTTGGAATTGGGTTGCATACTTCCCCACCTGTTCGAGTTGATGGACACCCTCGTCCGAGGCACCTGGGCTGTTCAAGATGGGATAGCTGAACGCTCACGCAACTCAGGCGTGACGACAGCTGAAACGGTGGAAGCATCCAATTCGGATTTCCCCAAGGCAACCCCAAAGCTGGCCCAAAGTGGCGCTAAGTTGTTGATCCTATTGGGAATCCGGTCTTGAGGAAGCCTCAAACCACCCCAAAAGATCGACTTCAATCCAGGTCGCAGATCCTTGAGGGAGCGTGTAGAACGTCGAGCGACGATGACCCTGCGCCGCCAGCTGGCCGGCATCCCTCACCGCCAGCGGCGGCGACATCCTCGAGGCGACCAACCCCGCCAAGCTGGCCAGTTCGGCGTGCGCGGCATGCAGACCTGACGGTGTGCCGTCGTCCTCGACGCCCAGCCATAGCTCGCCCCCTTGCGCCGTTCGCCAAGCAGACGATGGCCTCCACCAGCGCCCTGTCGGACAGTTGGGCGCGATCGCTCTTGAACTCGACGGTGAGGCTTTCGCGGGCGGGCAGGGCGGAACTCATTGCCCAAATGATAGGAGGGTCAACACGTAATCGACGGCGCCGTAGACCTCCTGGCCATCGCCCTGCAGCCAAAGCCGTGCGTGCTCTGCACAGCCAGAAAGTCCGGGATGCGCGCTGTGCGCGAATGCTCCTTCAGCGCGGCCCGACGGGGCCGCGGGTCACCCTGCGAGCACCGACTCGCTGCGCCTCGTGTGGAGATGCCAGGGGGTTGTGGAAAGGGCGGGCTGGCCTGTGTGCTTTCACGCTACCCCATCGTTCTCGCGTTCAAGGCCCTTCGCGCGCTTCGCGTGCTCGGCACGTGCCGTGCGCCTTTGGCGGCCTTGAGCGCTGCGCTGCGATGGGGTGGGTCCGGGGCCCGCAGGCAATCCCGCTTGCGCCTACTCCAGGAGTGCCCTCCATGACCGACTATTCCTCCATCGAGCAACGCGTCGTCGACCACCTGCGCCTGTTCCTCGGCGACGAAGCCGCGCAGGCCTACGAGCGATGCGGGCGTTCATTGCTCAAGCTCTCGAGCCTCGCACGCGAGTCCACGCATTCGTCCTACCGGCTGCTCGCGGCCGGGCTCGCGCTGGCCCAGGAGACGCTCGCGGAGCCGATGCGTGTGGCGACGGTCTTCGATACGCCGGCGGCCGTTAAGGACTACCTGCGACTGCACTTCGCAGGCCAGGCGTACGAGAGCTTCGTGGTGCTGTTCCTGGACGCACAGCATCAACTGCTGACTGCCAAGGACCTGTTCCGCGGCACGCTCACCCAGACGAGCGTGTACCCGCGGGAAGTCCTCCGCGAAGCGCTGAATGTCGGCGCCGGGGCGGTGATCCTGGCGCACAACCACCCCAGTGGCGTGCCGGAACCCTCGCGGGCCGACGAGGTGCTGACCACCACGATGAAAGAAGCGCTGGCGCTTGTGGACGTTCGGGTGCTCGATCACATCGTCGTCGCCGGCACGCGCACGGTGTCGTTCGCCGAACGCGGGCTGGTCTGAAACGGGGGCCCCGGCCCCTTCTTGTTTTTTCCGCGGTCAGCGCGCTGCGCGCGAGAACTTCATTGGCGGACCGGCTGTCCGCGTGCGTTGGCGAGAGCGGCCTTCTCGCTTCGCCTCGTGTTGGGACCGGGGACGGTGGGGCGAGCTTGCGTGACCTGGAGGGTGCCACACCGTTCTCGCCGTCAAGGCCTGCGCGCGCGATGCGCGCTGGCGGCCTGCGGCCGTCTTCGAGCCTTGACCGCTGCGCTGCGGCGTGACCAAGGACGGTCCTCGGGCAATCCCGCCCGATTCCTTCCAGGAGCGCGTCATGACTTCCTCGTATTCCTTCCTCTCCGGCAAACAGGTCCAGCTGCTGATGGCCAACAGCCGGCTGTCGCGGGCCTTCCAAGACCGCGACGAGCTGTTCGACCCGCAGCCGCTGGTCAAGCTCTTCACGCCCGACGCGGGTGCGACCTGGCTGCTCACGGAGATCGACCCGGTCACGCCGTCCATGGCTTTCGGCCTTGCCGACCTGGGCCTGGGATGTCCGGAGATGGGCTTCTTCTGCCTTGATGAGCTCGCGGAGATTCGTGGGCCTCTGCGACTGCCGATCGATCAGGACGCGGGCTTCCGCGCGACGCAGACCGTCAGCGCGTATGCAGCCGCGGCCCGGGCGGCCGGTCGCATCCAGACCTGAGTCCTTCGTCTCGCGCCGCCGGCAACGCCGGCGGCTTTTTTCAACGCCATCTCCAGCGGCCCGCGCTCGCGGCCCGTGCATGCAAGACCGCACCGACTCGCCTTCGGCCTCGTTCTGATCAGGGTGGGGGAGGGTGCTTGCCTGTGTGCCTTCACGGTACCACTCGGTTCTCGCGTTCAAGGCCCTGCGCACGCTGCGCGTGCTCGGCACGTGCCGTGCGCCTGCGGCGGCCTGGAGCGCTGCGCTGCCGCGTGGTCCAGGGGCGACGCAGGCAATCCCGCCTGTGCCATTTGGAGTCCACCATGACTTTCGCCTCTTCGCTCACCTTGCCCTCGTCCTCGCACGCGTGGGCGGCCCGTTCCTCGCTCTCGCTGCAGGATGTAGCGCGTCTGGCGCCCGCGGCCTTCGCCGACCAGGCCGCCGACACGACCGGTCCCCGCTACGTCTTCATCAGCACGCGCGACATCCTCTCTGCGCTCATGGACGCGGGGTTCGCGCCAACCGCCGCCGTGCCAACGCGCTCACGCGCGGGGCAGGGCGCTCACGCCCGGCACATGCTGCGCTTCCAGCCGGTGGTCGACCTGCTCTCGCTGGACGACGTGCTCGGCGAGATCGTGCTCATCAACTCGCACGACGGGCGCAGCGCCTACCAGCTGCGCGCTGGACTCTATCGGCCCGTGTGCACCAACGGCATGCTCACGGCCCTCGGCGACTTCGGCCTGGTGCACGTGGGCCATCGCGGCAACGTTGTGGCCAACGTGGTCGAGGCGGCGAAGCGCATCACACGCGACTTCTCGCGCGTGGGCGATGCCGTCGAGGCGATGCGGGCCACCACGTTGACCGACGGACAGCAGCTGGACTTCGCGCGCGAAGCACTCGCACTGCGATTCCCGGCGACCACCGAGCCACCCGTGCAGCCAGCGCAGCTGCTCGAGCGTCGCCGGCTGGCCGACGTTGGCGCTGATGTCTGGCGGACCTTCAATGCCGTGCAGGAGCACGTGCTGCGCGGTGGGCTCCTAGGCCGCACGGCCCGAGGCCGCGCGATGCACACGCGTGGCATTCGCGCGATCCGAGAGAACGTCCGGCTTAATACCGCGCTCTGGCAGGCCGCGTTGCGCCGCATCGGCCGTTGAAGCCATCGGGTAGCTGGCACCGCCAGCTACCCATTTCTTGTGCCCGTTACGCGCGACCCGGCACCCGGGGGCATAACGGCAATTTTGAAGATCGTCAGCTAAGAGGTTCAGAATGCGCGTCCATGACGAACATCGCATCCGCCCTGAAGGCCGAGATCGCGCGCGTCGCGCGCAAGGAAATCCGTGCCGAGATCGAAGGCCTGAAAAAGGCCAGCACGCAGCAGCGCACTGCCATCGCGCAACTGCGGCGCGAGTTGGCCGTGCTGCAGAAGGCCCTCAAGGAGGGCCAACGCCTCGCGGCCGCCCAGGCGCGCGCCGCGGGCCGTGCGTCGCCAACTCCCAAAGCCGCCGGCAACATCGCTGACGATGGCACGCCTCGGCGCTTCAGCGCCAAGCGCCTGGCGGCCCATCGCACGAGGCTCGGCCTTTCGGCCGCCGACTACGGCAAGCTCGTCGCCATCAGCGGGGCGACCATCTACAACTGGGAACAAGGCAAGACGCGCCCGTCCCCCGAGCAGGTGCAGGCCCTGGGTCTTGTGAAGCTCATGAGCCCGACGGCCGTCAAGGCGCGTCTGGCCGAACTGGCCTCTTCATCGCCGGATTGAGGCAGCGCCGTGACCGCTGTCGATCAGCAGGTCAAGAACTCAGCAGTGGGTTCAGGAGCTCGACGCCCGCGCCCTTGCATTTGATCCAGGGGCCACCGGGGTGGCCCGTGCCGTCCCATCCTGCAAGTGCCGCTTCGGCCTCGGCCGCGTGCTCATAGCAGTAGCGCAGCGTGTAGCCGAACGGATCGATGCCGACCAGCAACGCGGTCGTGAACACGAAACCTTTCACCGCGCACACGCGACCACCGCGCAGCGTCACGTGCCGGTACCCCTGCGCCTCCAGCAACGCGCGGTCCTGCGCGGCGACTTCCCTTGGACCACTTTGCGTTCTCGCCTGGCCGGAGTTCATGTCGCGCGCTCCCAGATGCCGATGAAATCCGGCGTCCCGTTGATCGCGCGCGACTGCAGCCAGGACGGCGTGAGACGTCGGTGGGGCAGGGCGAGGATCGGCTTGTGCTGGTGGACCTGCGTGTTGCCGATGAAGACATAGGCGTCGCACGCCGCGACGATGGCCGCTTCGTCCACGCCGGTCTCGCTGCCGCCGGCTTCGGGTCGGTCGTCGTCGTAGCGGTGCGTCACCCAGGCGGCCACCACCACCTGCGGACGGTGCCGTGCCACCGCCTCGGCGGCATCGAGCTTCTCGACGTTGTCGCCGTAGCGCACCGTCGGCTGCCCCAGGCTGGCGTAGTATGCGCGCAGCCCAGGCTCCTCCTGCTGGCGGTTGTCGGTCGCAGGAATGCCCAGCGCCGCGGCCAGCCGGCCATGGCCGGCACCGATCTCGATCGTTCGACGACCGCCGATGACGTCCTGCAGGAACGCGACGAGCTCGGCGGTGAGGAAGCCGTAGACCCCGTGCTCGACCCCGAAGCGCAGGCGCTCCGCGGGCGTGGTGTCGGCCAGCACCGCCGCCGGCACCACGCGCAGCTGCCCACGCGCGTCCAGCAGCCGCGGCGCGAGGTCCCGCGTGCGCGCGCTATCGACGTGCCAGGCCTCCAGGGTCATCGCCGTGGCCTCAGGACCGGGAATCGTCCGGGTCGAGCGCGCACGCGCCGGCCGTGCTGCGCAATTTGTCCAGCACCTGTGCGTAGTTGTCGTGCAGGGCCGGCCATCCGGGGCCGGGCGCCAGCCGCGCGGCGTCGAGCCGGCCGCTCACGATGCCCAGGCGCACCGCCGGATGGGCGTGCCCGACGCTGGCGAGCCAACCCGCGCAATGGACCTCGGCGCCGACCTTCGACTGGTGGCACGCGAACATCGGCGCCCCGAAATCCGGCCCGCGGCCGCGGTGGTCGGGGCAGGTAGCGGCGAGCCTCTCGGCCTGCGCCAGGCTGAAGTGGGGGATGTCCTGCGCATCCTGGTCCATGCGCCAGGGGCAGCTCGGGCAGGGCTGGTGCGGCGGCTTGGGCGCGTTCATGCATCCATTCTCGGCCATGGACGGCGCCGCGGCGCGGCGCCGGCGCCATCGCCGGCCCGGTCAATCCTCGTCGTGGTCGTCCGGATGGCTCGGGTGCGTCATGCGGTTGTTGGCATGGCGCAAGTCGGACAGTGTTCGCGCGGCTTCGGATTCGCGCAGGCTGCGCGCTGCGCGCGCAGCCACGTAGCCGGCATAGAGGTTGTCGATCTCCTGCCGCCATCTCGGCGAGATCTCCGGGCCGCCGGCATCGGCCGGCGGCATGGCCGGCACGGCGATCCCGGCGCGCACGAGGATCTCGGCCTTCTGAAGGGTGCTGAGCATGGCGATGTCTCCTCGTTCTTCAGCCCGTTCGTGGCAGCGTAGCCCCCGCGGCGATCGGCTCCATCGGTACTGATGCCGATGCGAGGCCGGACCGTGTCGACGCTGAATGCCCGATTGCGTGGGCTGCTTGCCCCGTTTGGTCTATTCGAGGCTGCCACACCGGTATGACAGGCGCCTGTCGTACGTCCCGCCCGCCATCTTGGCGCGGCATCCGACCAGCCCTTGGCAGGGGCCGCGGCATCGCCTGGACCGAGCACGCGCCGGCGCCCGGGACCGCCTCTTGTTCGACGCCTGGCTGCGGGCCTTGCGGCCGCAAGGGTCCGGCTGCGCCCCCGCCCTCGCCCGGTCCCTCCGCCTTGCTGCGGGCTGCGGCCTGCGGGAGGGCCCTGGCGGTCGCGCGGTCCTCGCCTCCATGGCGCCGAGGCGGCTCCGCGGGAGCCGTCCGCTCCACCAGAAAGACAGGCTTACCATGCAACACGTCCCCCCAGTGCCCCGCGCGCGGCGCATACCTTCGGCGGATGCCACGCCGAGTTCGATTGAGCTCCCCGCCCGCCGAGCGCGCGGGGCCGGAGCGTGGAAAGCCGTGCTGAGCAGCGACGGGTGCTGGGCACTCGTTTACGACGCGCAGGGCCGCAACCTCGCCGAGGTGCATCGCCCCAAGCTTTCAACCGGTCCGCTCGGCCGGTCCCTGTGCTTCGCCCAGGTTGTGGCGCTGATGCGCGCAGCGCCCGAGCTGTGCGCGCTGTTGCAGGAATCGGTCGCGCCCGATGGCATCGGACCGCACGAGTTCTCCCGTCCCGGCGGCTACCGCGATCGGGTGCTCGCAGTCCTGGATCGATTGGCATTGCCTGCGGATGCCTGAATCCGTGGCAGACCGCGTCATCATGAGGCCGTCTGCGTGGCGTGCCACTCGTCTATGCTCCGGCTCGACATCTCTCGCCTGGTGCGCGCCGATGCGAACGAACTACGTCCTGATCGACTTCGAGAGTCTGCAGCCCGAGGGGCTGGAGTTGCTGGCTGCTGGGCCGTTCCAGGTGATGGTGTTCGTCGGCGCCCAGCAACACCGCATCCCCTTCGCCTTCGCCCAGGGGATGCAGCGCCTGGGCACCCGGGCCGAATACGTCAAGATCGCGGGCATGGGCCCCAATGCGCTGGACTTCCACATCGCGTTCCACATCGGTCGCCTCAGCGAGCGGCAGTCCGATGCGTTCTTCCATGTGATTTCCCATGACACCGGCTTCGACCCCCTGATCGCTCATCTCAAAGCGCGGGGCGTTTTCTCGGCCCGCTGGGAGGCAATCGGTGACATCCCCCATGTGCGCGCGAGCCAGTGCCAGTCGACCGACGAGCGCCTGGCGCTCGTGCTCGCCCGCTTGACCCACGGCAGGGCGAGCCGTCCGCGGCGGCGCAAGACGCTGGCGACGACCATCAACAGCTTGTTCCAAAACCGCCTCGATGCGTCGGACCTGCAAGCGCTGCTGGACGCGATGGTGGCGAATCAGTACATCACCTTCAACGGGGACGCCGTCGTCTACGGCAGCTTTGCGCCGGTCGACGCGCCCGTGACGGCCATTCAATGACCGAGGCGTCGACCCCCTCGGCATCTCTGGTCACGCAGACGCTCGCCACGCGCCTGCTGGCGCGCATCGACATCAAGCCGATCGCCGCACTGAGTGCCGCGTCCCTGGCCCTCGGTGGCCTGATCGTGTTGGCCTTCTTCGTGCGCATCCGCTTCATGCCCGATGCCGATCTGGCCAGCTCCACAGCCATCCTGTTCGCGGTGGCGTTGGTGGGCCTCGCGTCCATGGCAACTTACCTCTTCGTGGCCCTGCTGCCTGGGGTCGTCACGGCCGTGTTCCTGCGGGGGCGGGGGCTGCCGCTCGATCGCGGGATCGGCTGGGTGCTGCCGGGCACCGCGCTGGTCGTGACTGGAGGCACCTTGGCGGCGGCCAGCACCTGTTGGCCCGAGGTGATGGGCCACATCGAGCTCATCTGGCTGATTGGCTCCTGCGCGGCCGGCGGTCTCGCCGCGGCCCGCGCCTGGACGTTGCGTGCACGGTCGACACCAGGCGACACCCCCGGGTGGCTGACGATCGCCCGCGACTTCGGCGCGTTCGCCGTCACAGCGGTGCTGTGGTTCGTCGGCGTCTTCTTCGCGCTTCAGTTGGCGGTCGCCCTGGGCAAGGACAGCGGGCTGCCGACCTGGCTGTCCGTCGCATGCGCCGTGGCCTGGACCGCGTTTATCGCGGGCGTGAACGTCGCCGCCGGCGGCCTGCGTCCCAAGTTCGCCGTGGTCTATGCCGCTCTGTGCATGCTGCCGGCTGCGATCACGCTCATCATGATGTCCGGCGGGACCGGCCCATTTGCCAGCTATGTGCTGCGCCAACTCGGGATGGGCGAACTGGACCGCGTGGAGCTCGTGGTCGAGCCGGCCGTGTGCCGCAGTCTGGCGCTGGCGGCGGCGCCCGAGTTCCGATGTGATGCCACCAATGCAGAAGGTGCGGGTGTGCTGCGCGGGTTGACGGCGCGCTCACGCATCGGCACGCAGGTGGTGGTCGAGCCGCAGCGGGCCAGCGCGGAGGGCGGGAAGGTTGCGATCCTGCCGCAGTTGATCCTTCGCAAGTCGGACATCGTGCTGTGGGTGCGCCGCTGATCGGCGCTGGTGTGACGCGTCGAATCTGTTTCCATGTCGACGCTGCCGAATGCGGGCGTCTCCCCGGCGTGGCCGGGGCCGGGCTGCTCCAGGTTCGCGCAGCCGCGCTCATCCCCTGCGGGGACGGCCTGCGGCCGCCTTGCGCATCCCTGACGCAGGGCCTGCGGCCCTCGGACTTCGTCCTCACCCTCCACTGATCAGACCCGCCCCTGGCGGGTGAAGGCGCTCGCCGCGCGGCGGTTCCGGTGCGCCACGGTTCAGCGCTGTGCGGTGCTGCCGCCTTCCTGAGTCCTTAACCTTCTCGGTGACTCTGCGCCCGCGTGGCCGGGGGACCGGCTGCGCCTGCAAGGGGGTGTTCATAACGCTTCGCGTTACGAATGCTTCCCCCTTGCTCCCCCGTCCCCGCGGTCGCCTGCCGCCACCGGGCGAAGAACTCAGGAAGACGGCGGCCAGCTCCGGATGCTGGACCGATGCGATCCGGAACCCTCTCTTGAAGGGCTCTGAATCTAGGAATCCGGCAGTGCTTCGTCCATTCATCCATCAACCGAAAGGAACGGAAATGACCGCAATCGCTACGACTCCCGCACAGACCACCAGCAAGGCCGCTCGTCCCACCAACGGCGCAGGGGTCAACAAGGCCCCTCCCGCAGCGCCGAATGGTGCGAAGGCCGTGAAGGCGCCCAAGACGCCGAAGGTCCCGAAGAAGGCCCCGACCGCCGTGGCCGCCACCGAGACGACAACCTCCCAGGTGGCCGAGGGTCGATACTTGCTGGTGCCGCTGGAACAACTGGTGCTGAGCGAAGCCAACGTCCGGCGTGTGTTCCACGCCGAGGGCATCGAGGAATTGGCCGCACTCATTGGCTCGCAAGGGCTGCTGCAGCGCCTAGCGGTCGTGGCGCACACGGAGGGCTCGTACGCCGTGGTGGCCGGGGGCCGGCGCCTGCGCGCGATGCAGCGCCTCGTGGCGCAGGGGCGTTGGGAGTCTTCCTATCCGGTGGAGTGCAAGCTCTACGACAGCGAGCGCGCCGCCGAGGTGTCGCTGGCCGAGAACTCGGGCCGCGAGGCCATGCACCCGGCCGACGAGATGGAAGCCTTTCGGAAGCTGGTGGAGGAGGGCCTCACCGTGGCCCAGGTCGCCGGGCGCTTCGGGGTGACGCCGATCACCGTGGAACGGCGTCTCAAGCTCGCGCGGCTCGCGCCTCGCTTCATCGCGATGTACCGGGCCGAGGAGATCGAACCGGACCAATTGCAGGCCCTCGCGCTCACCGAGGACCACGCGGCGCAGGAAGCCGTTTGGGACGGCCTGCCCACCTACGACCGCGATGCCTATTCGATCCGGCGTGCGCTGACCGAGGAATCCTGCCGGGGCGACAGCCGTCTCGCCCGCTTCGTGGGCATTGAGGCCTATGAGGCGCGCGGTGGAACGGTGCGCCGCGACCTGTTTGCGGAGGAGGGCGACGGGTCGGGCGTGTTTCTGGACGATGCGGTGATGCTGCAGGTGCTTGCCATGGAGAAGCTGCGCGCCGCTGGCGAAGACGTCCGGGCCGAGGGCTGGGGGTGGGTGGAGTGCCTGCTCGACGGCGACTATCTTGCGCTGCGCGGCTACGGGCGCGAGGCGAAGGGTGAACGCGAACCGACGCCGGAGGAAGCGCATTCCCTCGCGGCCATGGGGGCCGAGCGGGACGAATTGGATGCAGCCTACGAGCGCAACGAACAAGCAGACCGTGACACCGATGCCTACGAGGCCGAGGAGCAGCGGCTCATGGGCCTCATGGACGCGCTGGACGAGCGCATCGACGCCGCGCACGATGCCTTGGCGCAATGGTCCCCGGAGCAGATGGCCCGCAGCGGCGCGCTGCTGCGCATCGATCAAGGCGGCCAGATCACCGTGGATCGGGGCCTGATCCGAGCCGAGGACCGAAGGGCAGCCAACGACGGGCAGGGCGGCGGTGGCGCAGGCGCCAGCCTCGCGCCGAGCGACGCAGCGAAGAAGCGGCCCGCGATCAGCGAAAAGCTGATGCGGGACCTGACGGCCCACCGAACCGGGGCCATCCAGGCGGCCCTCGTGCAGAACCCACACGTGGCCCTGGTGACGCTCGTGCACCGCCTCGCCGAGACGGTGTTCAGCCACTACGGGCGTGGCAACGATGTCGTGAAGGTGCACCTGACGATGACCAGCGACTACGCTTTGGCGCAGGACGCCACCGATTTCGAGAGCTCCCCGGCCGGTGCCCTGCTGGACCGCGCGACGACCGAATGGGGCGATCGCCTGCCGGGCAACCCTGAGGCGCTGTTCGGGTGGCTGTTGGCGCAGGACCGCGACACGCTGCTCGACCTCTTGGCCTTCTGCACCGCGCGCAGCTTCAACGCCGTGGCAGGTCGTGAGCGCGGCGCCGACCAGAGCGATGCGATCACCGAAGCGCTGGGCGTGGACATGGCCGACTGGTGGATGCCGACCGCCGCGAGCTACCTCGGGGCCGTGAGCAAGGCGAAGGCGCTGGAGGCGGTGAAGGAGGCCACCGGCATCGATGACACGGCAGCGGTGGCCGGGATGAAGAAGGACGAAGCGATCCAGCATTGCGCTGCAAAGCTGGAGGGCTCGCGCTGGTTGCCCGCACCGCTGCGGCGTGTGCCGGTCAGTGCCTCGACCTCGGAGGGCGATGCATCGTGAGCTTCGGGAGGTCACGCCCTCCGGGCGTGGCCTCCCGGCCCATCGAGTTGCCATTGCTTCTTATGAAGGGAATTGTGTCATGTCCAGGCTCATTGCTCTTGCCGTCGCGGCCAACGTCTGCGGCGCCGTTGTCCTCGTTGTGGTCCTGTCTGCGCCCAGTGCGGAGCCGGCGCCCGCGCAGCGTTCGCCGCACGGCGACTTCGCCACGCGCTTGCAGCCGAAGCTCGACGGGATCGGCAGCACGCGAGATCTGGCCCCTGTGGCGCTGCCTGCGGGTGGCGGTCAGTCAGCGCGGCGGTTGCGGACTCGGCCGTGAGGCGGTGCGCTTGACGTCTCCTGCTGGCACGCCCGCCAGGGGGTGGCCAGCGGGGTGTGTGTGGCATGTCCCCGGTTCGTCGGCCGGTGTGACGGCGGACTAGAAGATCGAGAACGGCATCCTGAGTTGCGCGCGATCTGAGACCGATTGAGGGGCCTGGGTTCGAAGGTCAAACGAGGCGGTGGTAGGGCGGTCGACTGAAGCTCGTGCGAAGTTTGTTCGCGGCGCCGAACGCAAAGTCCTTGTGCGGCATTGAGGGCAGGATAGACACTTGTCGGACGGGCGTTAACACACATCGGCCAACAGTGACTTCGCGCAGTGCTTCCAGTGTCTTGGGCGTGCGGGTTTCAGACGAAACCCGCACGCGGTTTGCGGCGCTCGCGTCGCAGCATCAGATGTCGGTGTCGGCGCTCATGACCAAGCTCATTGACGGCGTGCTGGCTTCCAATGGGGTGCGTCCGGACAGCGGTGTGGAGACTGACGGTTCGCTCGACGCGTTCGCCGGTGTCCCGGCCGACGACCGCATCTCATTGCGGCTGCGTCGAGGCGATCGGCGCCAAGCGGCCGCGCGGGCCGGAGCGCGCGGCATGCGGACTGGCACCTACCTCGCGCTTCTGATCCACAACCACGTTCGCGCGACCGATGTGCTTCCGCCTCCAGAGCTGGATGTTGTCAAAAGTCTTAGTGCGCATATCGCTGCACTGGGACGCGAGCTTCGCGTGTTCGCGGCGCCGAACACTTTGAGCGTGCAGGACCTGTCTGAGCTTCGAGACCTCATGGAGCGGCTCCGGGTTGAAGTCGCTGCGGCACGCGAAGCGTCGTCCGAAGTTGTGCGGCGGAATCTCCAGAGTTGGGAGGGTTCGCATGCCTAAGCAGATGGTCAAGCTCACTCGCTCTTCCGGGGCGGGGCGCGACCTGGCGCTGGACATCGTCAGCTACGGTCGCCGCGGGCCGGGCGGCACGCTCCAGCTGGGTCAGGACCAGATCGAGCAGGTGCAGCGCACCGTCGGGCGCACGCCCGAGGTCATGATCAAGGTGTCGGGTGGCGGGCGCGATTCAGGCACCGTAAGGGCGCACCTGAAATACGTCGGGCGGCACGGCAAGCTCTCGATCGAGACCGACGAAGACCTCGAGATGGAGGGCAAAGGGGCGGCTGACGCGCTCATCGACGACTGGGGTCTCGACCAGTGCCGTGGCGCGCATCGGCCCAAGCCCGCGGAAGGGGAGAAGGACACGCGCTCCAAGCTCGTGCACAACATCGTGCTGTCGATGCCCGCGGGCACGCCGCCGGACAAAGTGCTGGCGGCCGCGAAGGTCTTCGCACGTGAGAACTTTGCGCTTCAGTACCGCTACGCGATGGTGCTGCACACGGACCAGGCGCACCCGCACGTCCACCTGGTCGTGAAGTGCGAGCACGAGTACGCGCCGCGCAAGCGCCTGTACATCCGCAAGGACACGCTGCGGCGGTGGCGCGAGCAATTTGCCGAGCTGATGCGGGAGCAGGGTGTGGCTGCCAATGCGACGCCGCGGCAGGTGCGGGGGAAGACGCGTCGCCCGCTGCGCGATCCGATCCACCACCGCTTGCGGGCGATGCGTGCGTTCAACGCGCTCGATGCACAGGAACGTCAGGATCGCCATCCGCCGAGCCCTTCGCGATTCATGCGCGCCAAGGTGCTGGACGCGCTGGCGCGCATGCGTGGCGGCGGCCAGCCACTGGATGCGGGTCGGCCCGATCTGCAGAACACGCGCGATGCCGTCACTTCCGATTGGCAGTCGACGGCTGAAGCGCTTCGTCAGCAGGGCAGGGCAGAACTCGCCTCGCAGGTTGAGCGGTTCGTGAATCAGATGCGGCCTGTCCGGACGGATGCCGAGCACCTGGCCGAGCGGTGGGATCGACAACGGACTCCGGATGCGCCTGCGCAACCACGGCTGCCGAATTCCCGCAGTCGTTAGGCGCCGTGTTCAGCCAGCAGGCCAGGCGGCCGGTGTCGCCGAGCCTGCGAAGAGGATCTCGGTGCCAGGCGTGTGCGAGAAAGCGTGCCGCTTCAATGGGCCCACTTGAGGCACCCGGGTCGGCTTCCATGCGCCGGCTCCCACTTCGCTCAAATATTTTGCAGCGCCTCGGCTACCTGCCGCACCAACTGCGGGTGTGCGGCCAATTGGTTGCGAATGTGCGCCCAGGCCGTACGGTGATCGCCGTGGAAGACCGCGAGCAGCTCTTCAGCGCTCCGCTGCGCGGGAACCCGAGCTCATCCCAGTGGATGATCTTCCCGACCGCCTGCATCGCCTTCCACGGGTCGATGTCGGCTTTGCAGAACACGGCCAGCGCAGCTGCTGGCCGGTGTTCAAGGCTTCCGCGGATGCGCCGCGAGACACGACTTCGATTTGCATGGCATTGGTCCAAAAAGGTCGGGTCGCTTTCCGCCAGCACAGGGCTGGTGAAGAGCGCCCAAGAAATGGCAACTGCAAGGAAAGCAGTCTAGGGTCTGTTAACACTAATTGCGATGATTGACGTTGTGATCGACACTGCTGGGCATGGAAATCACCGCCAAGCAATTTGCGCTCATCGAGCACTGCCTTCCGAGGCAACGCGGCAATGTCAGCATGACCAACCTGCAAGTCGTGAATGCCGTGCTGTACGTGGCCGAGCATGGCTGCAAGTGGCGCGGCCTACCAAAGCGGTTCGGAAACTGGCACACGGTCTACACCCGCATGCGCCGATGGGCCAGGGCGGGAGTGCTGGACAGGATGTTCGAGGAGCTCCAGCGCGAGCAGGTGGTTCGCATCCGCATCGAGGCCGTGTCGCTGGACAGCACCAGCGTCAAGGTGCATCCCGATGGAACCGGGGCTTTAAACAAAACGGACCGCAAGCCATTGGAAAGTCCCGAGGCGGATAGAACACCAAGGTTCATCTGGTTGCCGCGGATGCTCGAACGGCCGTGACGTTCTGCCTGTCGCCCGGGCAGGCACACGACGCGGCCGAAGGAAGGCGGTTGCTCCAGACTCTGGGCCCAACGAGTCGGCCGGTGCACCTGCTGATGGACCGAGCCTACGAAGGCAAGCAGACGAGGCAGTTGGCGCTCGATCTGGGCTTCATTCCGGTTGTGCCGCCAACGAGGAAGCGCCTCGACCCCTGGGAATACGACCGTGAGATGTACAAGCGGCGCAACGAAGTCGAACGGCTGTTTCGGCGGCTCAAAGGCTACCGCCGCATCTTCTCGCGCTTCGAGAAGCTCGACGCGATGTTCCTCGGCTTCATCAGCTTCGTGCTGGTGGCCGACGGACTTCGAGGTTTGTGTTAACACGCCCTAGTTCGAATACTGTATATTCATACAGCATGAGATTGATCCCAGGCAGTGTGCGCCACGCGGGTCATTTGATGAGGCGCGTGGGCTGCCTTGGTGTGGTCCGCTGGCCGTCGGCCGCTTTTCTTGTCGAAAGCCACAGCCCGCCGGATGAGGCGCGGCATGTCTTTGGAACCCCTTGCCCGGGCTGGACGGCCACATGTTTGCCAGCCGACTTCGGAGGCCGTTTCCTTCACGCACAATCGCGCCCCTCATGGACCTATTCGACTCTGCCCCCACCATGCTGCGCCGTCCCATCTGGTACAACGACACCGTGCTCGAGGAAGTCCCGCTGCCACTGCGCGCGAGCGACTATGAAGTGACGCCTGCTGCGGAGCGCGACGGCCGTTGGACCGTGACGTCGTCTAACGGCGACGTGGTGTATCGCGGCATCGGGCCCGTCACCGTGTCGGTGGGCTGATCGCCCGCGCTCACGCTGGAACAAGCTCGCTGCTCAGATCGGGTGCGACCTCAGGAGCAGGGGTCGAGGGCCGCTAGCGGGACGGATCGTCGGGTGTCCGCGGCCTTCGCGACTGGTCTCGCGTGGGCGGCTCGAGGTCCGGTGACCTGGTCTTGGCTTCCTGATTTTTTTGCCGTGCGGCGATCCGCGCCATGTCGCCACGCTCGATGCGCTGCGCGATGTTCTCTCGCGCATGCACGACCAGCCGCTGCGCCTGTTCCTTCGGAAAGCGCTCGGCCTCTGTGGCGGCGATGCCCAAGGCCTGCACGGCGCGTTCCTGATGGGGGAACTCTTTGAGAAACTCGAAGCGGTTCATGACCCGGAACGCGCCCGCCTCTCGCGCCCATTGCAAGGCCTGCGTGGTCGCCGGCTCCTGCTCGCAGCGGGCCACTGCGTCGTTGCGCCACTTGAGCACTTGGCTGGCCACCTCACGCGGAACGGTGCTGTCCGTGCCGAGACGTTGGACCAGCGTCTCCCAGCGCATGGCGGTGCGGACCATCTCCTTGGCGGAGGGCTCCTTGTCGAGCAGCGATGAGAGGGTGGCTGCCGCGCGGGGAAGGCGGTCCCACTTGTCGCCGACGACACGGCTTTCATAGATGTGGTCCCCGGTGTTGGCGATGACCCTCAGCCCATCCACCGATCGATCGAACTCCATCCGGCCCAGTACGCTCACCACGTTGTCGAACGCGAAGTCGTGCGCCGGACTCGA
>Ga0308159_1002389_pt1 | contig 21838 bp, 17 predicted proteins | sample PhyCR1_FD_201040 | JGI IMG/M metagenome (GOLD analysis project Ga0308159, IMG submission 201040) | Phyllosphere microbial communities from UC Gill Tract Community Farm, Albany, California, United States - DLSLC.R1 | ecosystem: Host-associated > Plants > Phyllosphere > Unclassified | place: USA... | reverse complement strand
AAAAAGGAAAGAGGTAGTATCTATCGGTCAATATACTTCATGAGTTATTTTGCCATCGGTCTACTCTCGATCCTTTTCACTTTATGCTTACTAAATTAAACATTGTAAACATAGGAGCCATCGGATCGGGTTTAGGAACGAAGGTTTTTTGCATACTCCAGCTTAAAAAATGAATACTATTTTTGCCATATAGCCTGGATTGCAGCGAAGCGTATAGCGGAAAACGGGAAGATATTTAGTGTTTTGCATTAAGCCTGGGCTCCCTATAATAAAAATACTTTTACCATAATCAATTGTATTCGCGAAGCACGAAAAGGAACATTTAAATTGATCTGTGAAAACATGGAGCATGTGATCAGGAAGAATCTTATTTGCAGATTTAGCTACAGCATTACGATTCCCAGTCAGGCTGGGAATGACGGATTTTTTTAGGTAGAATCGTCATTCCCTTGAAAATGGGAATCTTAAAGCAAGATAAAGTTATAATGTCGCAAATTCAACCATTTGAACACAGCCAGGGCATTACGATTCCCAGTCAGGCTGGGAATGACGGATTTTTTTTAGGTAGAATCGTCATTCCCCTGAAAAAGGGAATCTTTAAGCAAGATAAAGTTATAATGTCGCAAATCAAACCATTTGAACCCAGCCAGGGCATTACGATTCCCAGTCAGGCTGGGAATGACGGATTTTTTTAGGTAGAATCGTCATTCCCTTGAAAAAGGGAATCTTAAAGCAAGATAAAGTTATAATGTCGCAAATCAAACCATTTGAACCCAGCCAGGGCATTACGATTCCCAGACAGGCGGAGAATGACGGATTTTATTCTCCAGTTTTTAACAATTTGAACTACAACTTCAAATAATCCGGCATTTCTTCTACAAAATTAAATCTTCCCTTTTCCAGATCCATTTTGGCGTAAACATGCTGCAGACCATTGGTTAACACGATCCATTTCGCCTGATGTATCGAATTGTACCGCGAGGCCTGATCAAAAACCGATGGGGTAATTTTTACTTTTGGTGCCTTACATTCAATCAGCATCAGTTTTTCGCCGGCAGTATTGTAGACTAAAATATCGCTTCGCTTTTGCAGTTGGTTTAAGATCAAACCACCTTCAATCTGGATCAAAGTACGCGGAAATTTCTTTTCCAGGATCAAACTTTGAATAAAATGCTGACGCACCCATTCCTCGGGTGTAAGCACCAGGTGTTTCTTCCTCAACTCATCGAAAATAAAAACCACATCATCTTTTTTGGTTATTTTAAATGGATAAGGTGGCAGGTTAAGCGGAGTAGGAGTGAACATTTCAGTTGGCAGTTTTCGGTTTGCAGTTTTCAGTTGGCAGTTCGCAATTGTCAGTTTGCAATTAACAATACAACAATTTATCAATTTGAAGCCTCAAAGTTAATTAATTCTGAATGATGCTAAAGCAGTCTCCTGCTTAATGTCTCAAATCTCGTGTCTCAAATCTCATATCTACTTTTTCAAATCCAGTCTCAAATCTCACATCTAACCTCTCACATCTCTTAATTTATAAACATTTACCAAATCCTTAAACCTAAATTGTAATTTTACAGGCAATGACTGCTGCCGAAATTATTAAAGATATCAAAGCCCGAAAGTTCAAACCTGTGTATTTATTGCATGGTGAAGAATCTTACTATATCGATCAAATAACGGATTATATTGAAGATAAGCTGCTGAACGATGCCGAAAAAGGCTTCAACCAAACGGTTTTGTACGGGAAAGATACCGATATGGCAACGGTTTTGGGAGCTGCAAAGCGTTATCCCATGATGTCTGAGTATCAGGTGGTGATTGTTAAAGAAGCGCAGGATTTAAAGTGGGGTAAGGAAGACAGTTCTAAAGAGGGCGAATTCGTACTCAATTATTTTGAAAAACCACTACCGAGTACCATTTTAGTGCTGGCTTATAAATATGCCAATTTCGATAAGCGTAAAAAAATCTACAAAGCCATCAATAAAAGCGGACTGATTTTTCAGTCTGATCCTGTTCGCGATTATAAACTGGTACCCTGGATTGAAGAATTTGTTAAAGAGAAAGGGTATAAGATCGATCAGCAGGCATCGGCGCTAATGGCTGAGTATTTAGGTACAGATCTTTCCAAAATTGCCAACGAGATCGAAAAGCTGATGCTCAATGTTTCGAAGGAAGTAACCATCAATACCGATCTGGTTCAGAAAAACATCGGCATTAGTAAAGAATATAATGTGTTCGAATTACAGAAAGCCCTGGCCATCCGCGATGTGTTAAAATGTAATAAAATCATCAATTACTTCGCCAGCAATCCTAAAGCAAACCCAACTGTAATGGTTTTGGCCAATTTAGGTGGTTATTTTACCAAGCTCCTCAAATATCATTATATCCCCAATAAAGCCGATGCGGCATCCGCGTTGGGCGTGCCTCCGTTTTTTATCAAAGATTATGAGGTAGCAGCAAGAAATTACAATACAGGGAAAGTTTTCCAGGTAATCAGCTTACTTCGCGAATACGATTTAAAAAGCAAAGGCTTGGATAGTACCGGGAATGTTGATGATGGTGAACTCTTAAAAGAACTGGTGTTTAAAATTGTTCATTAATTAAACTTTCAAAAATTACAGCGCATCTTTCTGCCCTCAATCCTGGTAATTGACCTTGCTTTTTCGGCTAAATGTGAAATGATGAGCTTGTCCTCACATAAAAGCAAAACAAACGGATCAGTAGGTTAAATCTATACGTTTAGTAAAAGGTTTTATTATTCTACCACCTGATTATGCTATCGTTTGTCTGATTAAAATTTAACTTTATCTGGTTGTAAATTAACTAATTGTATGCTTTATGGGCGATTGTTTTTGTAAACTGATCTGCTAATGATATATTTGTTATGCAACCGATTGTTTTGTTGTACTTTAACCAAATCAAAATTATGATCTACAAACGAGTGATGTGCTGCCTGGCACTCTTGACCAGCTGCGCAGCTTATTCTATGGCCCAAAACGCCAACCCTTATATCATCAATGCAACAACTAAACCATATTTATTGCGAAGCTTCCTGATGTTTGAAGGCAAAAAACGTACTCACGTGATTTCTGTAGGTACTCCAGAAAAGGTAAACTATGCTTACGATTTAAAACAGGGCGCTTTGCTGGAAGTATGGCGTGAAGATTTTATAGATGCCAGAGAAATGTGGGAAGATAGGGGAGAACCTCAACTGGCTAAACCTCTGGGTACCGTTTTACCACTTTCTGCGGCACCGACTCTTGCGATATTGGCAGATAAAGACGCGGCCTGGCCAGATTCCATCGCATTTGACGATCTGCAAACCCAGGGTTATGTTTTAGATAAAAGCAAAATGCCTGCATTTTTATATACGGCTAACGGTGCCGATATAACTGATAAAATAGCCGTTTTAGATGGCGGCGCAGGACTTAGCCGCACCATTAGCATTAGCAATGGCAAGCAGCCGCTTTATTGTCGTATTGCGGCTGGGGCAAATATAGAATCGCATAAAAACAACAGTTATGTGGTTGGCGATAAAGCTTATACCATCAAAGTAGCTGATGGTGCAAAAGCTTTCATCAGGAAAACCCAAAGTGGCAAAGAACTGCTGGTACAACTGGCCAATACTGCCGATTCGTTAACCTATTCCATCACCTGGTAATCAAGACATGAAAAAATCAACATACTTATTGTCTCTTTTATTGCTGGGCACTGGTCTGGTGACGTTAAAAGCACAAACACAACCACAAACAGAAAAACAGATTTATCCCATCGTAACGGTTCCCATCCCCAAAGAAATTTCACTTGAAGTGGGTGGAATGACTTTCTTACCTAACGATGAGCTGGCAGTGGCCACCCGTAAAGGTGAGGTCTGGATTATTACCAATCCGTATATGAAAGACGGCCAACAGCCCAAATACCGCTTGTTTGCGCATGGCATGCACGAAGTTTTGGGTTTAAATTATATCAAAGGCGATATCTACCTTACTCAGCGTGCTGAAATTACGAGGCTACGCGATCTGGATGGTGATGGCGAAGCCGATGAATACCGCACCATGTATTCGTGGCCATTATCTGGCAATTACCATGAATATGCTTATGGACCGATGTTAGATAAAGATGGCAATATGGTGGTTACACTGAATCTGGGTTGGATTGGTTACGGCGCCAGTTTATCTAAATGGCACGGCTGGATGCTCAAATTTACACCTGATTTCAAAATGAAGCCATTCGCAACCGGCTTCCGCTCGCCTGCAGCAATGGCATTGAATAACGACGGAGAGATATTTTATGCCGAAAATCAGGGCGACTGGGTAGGATCTGGCAGTATTATGCACGTAGAAGAAGGCGATTTTGTAGGTAATCCTGCCGGCTTAATATGGTCAGATGAGCCTGGCTCATCAGTTAAGCTTCACAAAAAGGATATTCCTGATACCGGAGAACCCGAATTCGAGGTGGCCAAAAGAGTGCCTGGATTAAAAACCCCTGCAGTATGGATTCCGCATTCCATTATGGGCAACTCCACATCGGGTATTCTTAATTATACCGATAATGGGAATATGGGGCCTTTTAAAGGGCAGCTTTTTGTGGGCGACCAATCGCAGAGTAATATCAACAGGGTATCGTTAGAAAAAGTTAAAGGGGTGTATCAGGGTGTTGTATTTCCGTTCCGCAGGGGATTTTCTTCGGGTATCCTCAGGATGAACTGGGGATCGGATGGCAGTATGCTGGTGGGGATGACTTCAAGAGGATGGTCATCAACAGGCAAAGCCGAATACGGGCTGCAGCGTTTAACCTGGTCGGGTATTATGCCATTCGAGGTACAAACAGTAAAGGCCCAGCCCGATGGTTTCGAACTGGAGTTTACCATGCCGGTTGACGAAAAAACTGCCCGCGATGCCGGTACTTATAAACTTTCTACTTTTACCTATAAATACCACCACATTTACGGCAGTCCGGTAATTAATCAATCGGCACGCAGCATAAAAGCCATTGTGGTTTCTCCCGATCATAAAAAGGTACGTTTGGTGTTGGATAGTTTAAAAGAAGGTTATATCCACGAAATTAAAATGGAAGGATTGCGAAGTGAGAATGGAAAAATCCCTTTATTGCACGATTATGGATATTATACCATGAACAAAATTCCGGATGGAGAAAAGCTGACGCTAACTGATGAAAATAAACCTACCGGCAATGCACAGGCAGCACACCATATGGAAGGCATGGAGCATCACCAAATGGGCAATATGCCTGCAGCGGGTGGCGCAGTTAAAGGCAATACTGATGTTACCAAACACGTTACGCAACAGCCTGAAACCTGGGCTAAAGGACCAGATAAAACGATTGTATTGGGTACCAAACCAGGTTTGAAATTTGACCTGACCAATATTACGCTAAAAGCCGGCGCTAAAGTAAAACTAACCTTTAAAAATGTGGATGATATGTTGCACAATTTTGTGCTTACCATGCCGGCATCGGGTAATGCAGTAGGAGAAATGGCTTTGAAAATGGGCCTTGATGGCGAAAAGTACGATTTTGTTCCGGCAACACCTAAGGTATTGGCTTATACTTCATTGTTACAACCCGGAAAATCGGATACCATCTATTTTACCGTGCCTAAAACACCAGGTATATATCCTTTTATTTGTACCTATCCGGGCCATTTTATGGTAATGAAAGGGCAGATTAAGGTGGTGAAATAATATTCGGGTTTAACCAATTTAATTTTAAGCAGATTGGGTGCTGATTTAGCGCTTAATCTGCTTTTTTAAGTTCTCCAATTATCGCTTTGGCACTAAGCCCCCTTCGAGAGATTGTCATTGTAAGAAGTCTTTTTCAGCCAACGGCCTGTCCCTACTTTCGGGCAAGCAATCTTTACAGCAAGTATCACCATTGTAATTCTACATTAGCAAGAAAGATTGCTTCGTCGTTCCTCCTTGCAATGACGACTTTTTTCGAGTCTGTCGCAACCATTGACGTTATTTTATAATTAATTGTTAATGAGTAGATTTTAGTATCATGCATTTCCGTATAGCTAGGCCATAGCACCGTATCACCGTTCTACTTAAAACCGGCCTAATAAATTTTTCGGGCTGCACTGTTCTAGCCATAACACTGTCTTTGAAAGAAAACGGCGAAGCCCTCATGAATGCAGCTGAAAGTTATAAACAACAAATGAATAAATTTTCAGCCGGCATTTTATTAATGGTTGTTGTCTATTGTTTTATTTGTATTAATGAGCTCGGCAATGCCTCGGTTTTGTTACTTTTTGATGTCAAAAAGTAAGAGCCTTTCGGCGGCGGCGAGCCGAGTCAAGACTGAGCTGTATGGCATAAAAAATCTGTTACGTCATTTATATTGATTTTTATAAAATAAATTATCCCATTCTGTTCGTAGAGTTAAGTATAGCATCTCCTACGGATACAAGAATAAAATTGAGTTTAACATTCAACTAAAACGAGTCACAGACTCTTTCTATTATTAATATGTAGAGCCCTTCGGAACGCTATGGACAGACACGAACAATTGCATTTATGATGCCCATACCTACAATTACGAAGCTCTTTTTTTGCCCGCTTCACCATAATTTTTTATATTAGGTTAATCAAAAGCGATGATAACCCAAATCAATCTGTCTGATTAAAAATCTCCAGGAAAAATATTCCAAAGTCCACCTTTACGCCACCTTTACCCCACGTTTTAGCCACCTTTCGCCCAGGCTTGCCTTACACCTGCCTGCACACTGCTTAACCCTTGCTTTGGTTGAGTGATACCGCTGTTGGAGATCAGGTAGATCAAAGATTTGACTCGCTTTAGATCGGCAGGTTAATAATAACCGAATAAAAGGTAAAGTGGAAGTTATCTTAAAGTATTGTTGATGTATAATTGTGTCGGAGCGGCTCCATTGAAGAAACAATAAGGGCGGTCCGGATTTTTTTTATCCTGCTCTGTGTAGCATTAGGCATAGCATTTCTATGTATATAAGAATAAAATTAAGTTTATAAACTTAATTAAAATGAGTAACAGACTTTTCTATCATTAATCCGTAGCGCTCTTCGGAGCGCTACGGACATACAGGAAATGGTCTCGAAATGACGGTAATTTTGTAAATCTTTCATTGACAGCATAGTCGATGGTATCGTTTTGCGATTTATCCCTCAACTTAATGATATTGGGCTTCCACAAGGATGTGAATTTAACCGGATCAACTATTTTTTCTGGCCTGATACGATGATAAAAGGTCTGGTGATCTCCTTTCCGTTTTGATCAATAATCGTTTCCGTCATCGTCTTGACTTCAATATTTACAAATCCCGATTTTTTGAAAAACAATTTTACTTCATCAATTTTATAAAATGTAAAATCGAGCTGTGTCCAGGGTAGGTGGGCGCCAAAGTTTTTTTCAACAAAAGCAAGATTCATTTTTCCGCCTGATTTTAATACGCGGTAGCTTTCAGATAGGTATTTTAATGGATCGGGCCAGAAATAAATGGTATTGGCTGTAAAACACCAATCGAAGGAATTATCTTGTAAATCGAGTTCATTATCCGTTATTTTAGCAAACTCTACATTGTTGCCATCGGTTTTATAAGCGGAAAAGACATTTTTTATTCCAACATCTGAGAAATAAGTTCCCGTGTAAGTGATATTTTTTGCCTTCTGCAATAGATACGATAGGTGTTCGATGTCTTTAGGACCGATTTCCAATATGTTTTCTTCCTTTTTTAAAGGTAAATCCTGTAAAAGTTTAAAAATTAGCGTGTTTTTAGGTGGGAGAACATCAATTTTTTCATCAAGCGTTAAGGTAATCGGGTCTTCTTGCTCTTCCATAATATCATAATTAATCTCTTGCGGTGCATTTCGCAATTCGGGCAAAATTGAAAAATACCTGCTTCATGCTTTTACACAAAAAGGATTTTCTTTTACAAAAAACCGAAATGTGGATAATCCCAGCATGTTATCTCGGCTTTTTTTGTGATTATTGCGCTTATGGGAATCAATGTCGGTAAGAATTATGGTGCCTGGAAAAACGTAGGGGGTAGTTTTGATGATCTTCGTGTTCAGAACGGATTGGTTACAAAAAAAAAGAATAAATACAGTTTTTCTTTTAGCGATGCCGAATTTATACAGATCAATATTCCTGGTATTTACATGGTGTACGGCGATATCACGTTTAAACAGCAGCAGATGTACTTTAGCCCAACCAATGAAGTACCTGATATGATTAAGATGCGCTTTACGCTTTCTGGCAGTGGCACTGTTTTTAACCGCATAAACAAGCAACAGTATATCTTTAATTCAAACCAACAAAACATTATTTACATGCCTGAGCTGGATGGTACAGGCCAATATGATACCGGCCAATGTTATCGCTTTTTTGAGGTTCATTTTGCTAAAGAAAAGTTTTTGCAACTGGCAGAGCACTCTACCAAAGCATTACAGGTTTTGGCAGATCATATTGATACCGGATATTACATGCAGCTGGGCGACCATAACCTGCCTATTTCATGGCCTATGCAGCACTGCATCAGAGATATTCTAGATTGTGATTATCCTGAAGGATTGAAGCATCTGTTTATCGAGTCGAAATGTATTGAGTTACTGGTACTCCAGGCCGAAGCTTTTGAACGGAGCATTCGCCAAAAGCAGCCAGCGGCTTTATCTTCTAATTATGATCGGGAATGCATTTATCAGGCCAGAGATTACCTGATCCAGAATATCCACCAGCCACCATCGGTTGCAGAACTGGCTAAAATATGCGGCATTAACGAATTTAAACTGAAACAAGGTTTTAAAGGATTGTTTGATAACAGCATATTTGGTTACCTGAGCGATTACCGGCTTAACCATGCAAAAGAGCTACTGCTGGAAGGCCTCTCCATAAAATCAGTCGCCTTTATGCTCGGTTATTCATCTGTACAGCACTTTAGCAATGCCTTTAGAAAGAAGTTTGCAGTAACGCCGGGTAGGCTGAGGGGTTAAGACTGGAATTCGTTAATACGATATAGTGCGGATTTCCAATCTAGTGAAAGTCTTAGCGCGTGGCCTCGAGCATTGGCCTCAATTGTGTTAAAAAAAGATTCTTGATTAATTACATCATTCAAAGCATAAGTCATCCAGCCCGCTAGCCTAGACGCTAAGATTTGCGCTAATACGAGCGTAAATTTCAAACCAGATTTTTTAGGGGTCAAGTTTTCACTTCTTAATCTGATTCAAATCTCAGCGCCCAAGCCAAAAGTTAAGAACCAATTAGTTTTAAAGAAGACGCTCAATTAATTGCTTTATCAAAAGCGCTTCCTTTGCAAAACGGACATTTGAGGAGGCAAAACTAACCTGTAATCAAGGGTTAACTTTGTTCCAATTGATAATAGCATTTGGCTTGTTTTGAGCCGTAGGGGTTACATAAAAACCTAAGAAACAGAATAAGAATAGATATTTCAATCTTCCAAACTAGCAATTTGGTTATTAAAATAATGCGATTTTATTTTCGGGCCAATTTTAGCTAAACATATCTCAATTTCTCTTCACCGCAATACATTCTATTTCTACCACTGCATTTCTGGGTAAAGAGGTCACTTCAATTGTACTCCGGGCTGGAAAATGCTTATCAAAATAACGTCCGTATATTTTATTAACGATCTCAAACTGTTTCATATCTGTAATGAAAATGGTTGTCTTCGTTATATGATCAAAATCAGAGTGATTGTTCTCAAGGATAGCTTTTAAGTTTTCGAAAATCTGTACCGTTTGTTCTTCAATAGCAGACTTTAAACTGTTTGTTTTCGGATCCAGACCTAATTGACCTGATACAAATATCAAATTCCCATAACGTGTTGAATGATTATAAGGTCCTACCGGTTTCGGTAAATTAGAATGATTTACAGTAACGATTTCTTTTTTTATACCACACGAAACCAGTGTTACACAAAGCAGAAAGAAAGCAATTTTATTCATTTTGGTTTATTTTAAAATAAAGAAGGTTGCCTTTTTAAAGCAACCTTCCTGTAGTTTTTTTCTTATTTTTTAATGAAGTTCAGCAGTTCGGTATTAAATTTTTCCAGTTCCTCAATGAAGAGTGCATGGCCACTTTTTTCGAATGGTACCAAGGTTGCATTTTTAAGCATCGCTTTCATTTGTTCAGCAAGATCATAAGAACAGATTTTGTCTAGTTTACCATGGAGGATAAGTGTAGGTAGTGTGATTTTTTTCAAATCACCGCGCAGATCAGTATCACGCAAAGTTTTAAGTCCTTCAGCCATTGCGTAAGGGGAAGCCTGAGCTTGAATAGTGCCTAACCAGGCACCAAGCCCCGGAGATACGCTGTTTTCATTGGCCGGAAAAATTTTACCAAAGGTATCAAATAGTGCCGGGCGGTTGGTGTTATTAAGGTTAATTAGTCCGTCAACATCCTGTTTTGTCCAAAAACCATAGTTAAAGTCTGCACGTTTTGTCCAGATAGGTGCAGCAGCTCCGAACAGTGCCATTTTAGAAACGTGGGCTGCATTGTATTTGGCCACATAGTGGATAACTGTTGCACCACCCATGGAGAAGCCCCCTATAGTTGCATTTTCGATGTTCAGTTTATCCAGAACTACTTTGATGTCATCTGCAAAAACATCATAATTATATTTTCCTGCAGGTTTATCCGAAAGTCCAAACCCTCTCAAGGTGATACCGATTACACGGAATCCTTTTTGTATAAAATCGGCATATTGGTATTCGTACATGGCATCACTTAAAGGCCAGCCGTGAATTAGAACGATGGGCTGTCCCTCTCCAAGGTCGGTTACATGGAGCCGAACATTTTTCTCTACTTCTATATATTCTTCCCGGCCTAATGATGCCGGAGTTCTTTTGGTTTGTGAAAATGCTGCGCCAGAAATTATTGTGGTAAAGAATGTGATTGCTAAAATTAAATTTTTCATGATTGCTAATATTATATTGTTGTTATTTTTTGTATTACAAAGTTGGGGTAATCCGGAAAGCACTACAATGGATGGCTTTCGCTTTGAACTGCATTTTTTACCCCGGTATTTTTATGCGTTAATGAAAGCTAAAATGTCTTCATTGATGACTTCTGCATTAACAGTTGGCATGCCGTGCGAGAAACCCGGATAAATGATCAGCTTGCCATTTTTCAAAAGTTCTGCTGCTTTAACGGCGGTTGTGCGGTAAGGAACAATTTGGTCGTCGTCTCCATGTAGTACCAGTACTGGCATTTCCACACTTTTTAGATCCTCCGTAAAATCTGTCTCCGAAAATACTTTTATACAATCGTACTGTGCTTTTATGCCTCCCATCATTCCCTGTCTCCACCAATTGTCTTGTATTCCTTTTTTTACGATAGCATTTTCTCTGTTGTAGCCGTAAAATGGTATGGTTAAATCCTGATAGAATTGCTGTCTGTTGTGAAGTGTATTATGTCTGATATCGTCGAACACTGCCAGAGGAACGCCTTCAGGGTTATTTTCATCAGCAATCATGTAAGGTGTAATGGCACTGATCAAAACCACTTTGGCAACCCGGTCTTTACCATATTTTGCGGCGTATCTTATTGCTTCACCACCACCGGTAGAGTGGCCGATGTGAATGGCATCTTTAAGATCCAGGAATTCAACCAATTCTGCTACGTTAGCTGCGTAAGTGTCCATGTCGTTGCCTTTATATGTCTGGGTAGATCTTCCGTGTCCTCTTCTGTCGTGGGCAATTACCCTAAATCCTTTTTCCAGGAAAAACATCATTTGTGCGTCCCAATCGTCTGAAGATAGTGGCCATCCATGGTGAAAGAAAATTGGCTGTCCTGTTCCTAAATCTTTGAAATAAATTTCTGTTCCGTCTTTTACTGTGAATTTGTTCATGTCTTTATTATTTAATTGTTATCGTTGTTTTGATAGTACAAAGTTGCCCCAATTTTACGCCCTCCACAATGGATGGTTTCCGCTTTGAATTGCACTTTTTTCTCCTTTGAGAGGGTAGATGTTATTTTTTGGATCTGTTTGGTTGTTTTACCAGTCGCTGAATGTGTTTTAAACAAAAAAAGCACAATCTGCAGATTGCGCTTTTTTAATCGTGGAGTAACCGAATCTTTTAGAACTGTTTTCTGAAAGTGATAGGCGAGAGGCCGGTATTTTTAGTGAAAAAACGAATAAAATAAGCGTCGTCTTCGTAGTTCAGGGTGTAAGCAATCTCTTTCACTGACATTGTAGTATGGGCTAAGAGGCGCTTACTCTCCAGGATAATTCGGTTTTTAATAATTTCGTTTGGGGTTTCTTTACTTAACAGGCCTATTTTTTTACTTAAATTCTTTGGCGTAATGCAAAGCAGGTCTGCATAATCTGCAACAGTATGTAGCGTTTTATAATGCACCTCTACAAGTTTGCTGAATTTTCTCAAAAATTGTACGTCAGCGTGTTGTTCTTTTTCCGTTAACTGATGCTGCTGTTTCCAAATTCGTGTTGATTTCAGAATAATCATCTTTAAGAGTATTCTTAACATTTCTTCAGTGCTGGAATCTTCATTTTCCATTTCAGACTGGATGTCTTTAATCAGTTTTTGAATATCATTCGACTGCTCTGCGTTTAAATTAATAAAGGGTATTTCAAATACATTATTATATAAAATACCATCACAGGCAACTTCCTGGTCGTGAATTTCTATACAGTAAAAATCTATGTTAAAATGCAGCAGCTGACCACCGATAGTTTCACAAGGTTTTAAAATAACATTGGGGTTAATGAATAATAAGGCATCTGTTTTCATTTCTATTTCCTGAAAATCAACCTGGATAATTGCTTTTTGAGGAATAAACAAGATTTTGATGTGTTCATGTATCAGGTTTAGGGAATCGCTTTGCATTGATGCTTTACTGAACGCTATATTGCCAAATTGTTTGTATGAAAATTCTTTTATCATTTTAGAAGTTGAAGAAAATTTTTGTTTTTATTCCGTTATAAAATTAAGATATAAAATGCAGCACAGAATTTATTTTTTGCGGCTTCAGTTTAAGGCTAATTCAGATTTTGGTTTGAATACAAAAGCTGCCGGCTAAAACTGCTGCTCTGATCTGCCTGGCTGGATGTTGCAAATTCTATAACAAAACAATGGGTAACCTTAACTTAAATTGTTAAGATTACCCATCCCATTAATTTGCCAATTTCTAAAATTACACCTGGTAGGATCTAGGCAAGGCTGCTTATTCCTTAAATACATGTAGTGGCTTACGTTTCTTAATAATACCAGTAGCAAGACCGGAGGCTTCACTTTTACTCCCGCGCTGTCCGTAGCGTTAAGTATAGCGTTTCTACGGATACAAGAATAAAATTGAGTTTAAAAACTCAATTAAAACGAGTTACAGATTCTTTGCGATTATTAATCCGTATAGCCCTTCGGAATTCTACGAGCAGATAAGGTGTCTATACCATTCTAGCGCAAGTCTTAGTGTGCATAGCCTCGGGTATTGGCTTGATTTGTGATTATTTAGGATTGCTTTTATTTTGATTTGTAGTCTCCAAAAATTTCCTGATCATAATCATAGCCAGTTTCTTCCGGGAACTTGCCATCTAAATCGGGAAAAATAATTTGAACTGATTCGAAGTAGTTGTTTTCATAGAACCTTAACGTACTCAAGATTTTTTTATCTAAGGCTTCATTTTTTACCGGAATAATATATACAGTAAAACGATCAATTAGATTATCTAATTTTTCATTCAAAGGTATTTTCTGGTTCCTGAATGCCTGGGCATAGTTGGTTATCAGCGAATTGGTTAACCCATTTAGTAGGCCGGAAACAAAAGCTTCGGGTATCTGCAGGTACTTAAAACTAATTTTGTCTGTAAATTGAATTATAATAATAAATAATAATTATATTTATATATAGAGTTTATCTACTACTATCTTTTTGGATATGATTTCTGTGAATCAAATTATTCGCCATAACAGATATAATAAAATAGATTAAGCTAGCCAAGCTAAATTAAAAAAGATAGCACGTCTAATTTAGACGGTGTTCAATACAGTAGATATCGATATAACATCAGCTATATAAATCAAATGCAACCAATACATTTACAGATAATCAATCAAATTTCATCAGATGGCAATTAAAAGACCCGATATATATGAGCATAATAACCCTAATAATGCTATAGTTGATAGTGATGGTGTGAGAGGAGGTAGACGTAAAGTTGCCACTTTAACAGATTTATATTCCTTGTCAAATAAAATTGATCAATTAAAAGAGGACGTGACAGTAGTATATGTTGAAGCAGAAAATAATGAATATAAATTAGTTGATATTAATAATGTTAGTAACAGTAACGGGTGGATTTCCAACGAATTAATAAATGATAACGAAGTTGTTTTAGATAAGACTTGGAGTTCTAGTAAAATAAATCAATTAATAGAAACTGTTCAAGCGGATTTAAGTATTGAAGATATGTATTTTAACTTGATAATGGATAATAAAAACAACATAGGATAATGAGTTTAACTAAATATTATATAAGTTCAACAGATGGAAATGATAGCAACTCTGGAAGTATATCATCCCCGTTTAAAACGATAGCACCTATTAATGCATTAGCTGCATCTAATAAACTATTTGGCTCTGACTCCATTGCTTTTAAAAGAGGTGACGTTTTCTCAGGGATGGTTTTAAACTTTATCACCTCAAATTTTACTGAGCGAATGCAAATACATACATACGGATATGGCGATAAGCCATTATTTGATATGTATAAATACATTAAAAATGATGCATGGGTTTTGCATGCTGATAATGTATGGAAAATAGAATTGGATAATGTAATAAACTTTACAGGATGGACAGGTAATAGTTCTGGTAATGTAGGTTTCATAAAAGTTAACGGTGATATTTTTGGAATAAAAAAAAAACTGATTACGGAACTTACGGAACAGTGGGATTTTTGGGATAATACAAGTGAAGGGGGTAGCACTCTTTTCGTTAAATCAAATGGCAACCCTGGGTTTATTTATGACAAAACAGAAATATGTGTATCTGTAAGCGGAACTTCGTCTATAAGATTAAGTCAAAACTTCGACATATACGATTTATCGATAATGGGACATGGTGCTCATGCATGTCAGGCAGGTGCTGGATTTAATAATATAAGTTATAACAATTTAGATATAAAAGAAATTGGTGGGTCTGCACTAACTTCTTTCATACCCAATCCTACTGTAAGATATGGAAATGGAATTGAATTGGGTGGATGGGGTTCGGATGCATTAATATATGGATGTAAAGTAGATACAGTATTTGATGTAGCTTTTACATTGCAGGACGGAGGAGGATTCCCTCAAGGTTATAAAAATGTGTCTATACTCAATAATGATGTAGTAAATTGTGAACAGTTCTTCGAGATATATTCCAAAACTGTAGAGTCTTCCATGACTAATATAAAAGTAAAGAATAATATATCGCAAAAATGTGGTAAAGGTTTACTTCACTTTGGGCATCAATCAGGATATGGCTATGATCAATTTTTGGGCGTACATCTACTATTCCCAAATAGTTTTATAGATATGGACGGGGTTGAAATATCAAATAACTATTTTGACGAGTCTGCCAATGGTCACTTACTATCTATCCAAACCCAGCCTGATGCTATTGGTAAAAAACTACCAAATGTGCATAATAATCAAATTTTTCTCGGAGCCAACGAGAAGATAGATTCTATAAATGAAGAATATAAAGTGAGGGACTATGCTGACTTTCAAGAAAGCACAGGTTTAGAAATAAATAGTAAATTTTTTGAATTTCCGGCGCCTAACAATTTATCAAACGTAGTAAGAGGGCATATATCTTCTATAGCTGCCTTAAAGTCAAAAACTTCTGTTATTAGCGACATAGCTAGGAGGGGTTTGTCGTTTGCAAATAGATCTTTAAACCTACTTCAAAAATCTATAAATGAAAAATTAAAGGTAGCTGTAACTTTATTAGGTAGCGCATCCGAGATAAATAGTTGGACAAAAATTGCAGAAGTTTCGTTGCCTCCTATAGTATCAGCAAATTTTTCTTTATGTCTCTCGCTAAATAGTGCTAATGGAGATATGCAATGCGCCAGGATTATATTTGCCGCGAAGCAATCAAATCAATCAATAAATACGCCAACTACGATGTATATAGATGTAGAATCTATTACAGGTTTTGCAAGAACTTCTTTTTTTACCGAAGATGGTTTTATGATTACCAACAAAGGGTTTGGGTATCCTTTTGTTTTGTATGTGAAAAGGGCTAACAATTTCTCTAATATTACAGTTTTTGAGATTAGTAAAAACATACCAGTTGGAGAGGTAACATACTTTTCTGAGCAGCCTTGGATGTCTATAGAACCTTCTGATAACTTTAATCAAAAATCACTAATCAAAGTAGCTGTAACGACTCCTAACTCAATAACTAGAAGAGATTCAATTGGTGGTCTACCGCAAGCAAGTGTTCTTCTTAAAAATTTACCAAACAACTTTAATGACGCTAAGAACTCTAATGTTGCTTTTCAAGGAGACGGTACAGTTTCTCTAATAGGAGAGCCTGTATTAAATTTTAATGGGGTGTGTGAGTATCTAGGGGACGCTAACAAAGGTATGCAAATCGCTACAGAAGCGAATGGAAACTCTATTTATCAAAGAGTGCATTGGTTTGGCAGTTGGCGAACTTGGATAAAAACTTCAGATATTGTTTATGCTTCAGGAGATCAAACCATATCTGGAAATAAGATATTTAATGGTTACATAACTGCGCCTGGTTTAACTATTGCTCCCGCTGTATCATTTGCAACATCGGCTTACGCTACCTTTTCAAGTGGAAGAGCCTCATTTGGTTGGAATGGGACTAAGGGAATGGTGGATATAAGAGGTGCTGATAATACAAAAGTTATAGTGTTTGGGGGGGGGACTACTGATTATGCTGTTATTTATCCTTCATATTTAGGACCAGTAACAACTAATGGTTTGGCACTTGGTACAGGTTCTGTGTTCTGGTCTAATGCCTTTCTAACCAATTTAAGATTAAACAAAACTGGTATTTTAAAGGGTAACGGTACAGGAACAGATGTGAGTGTTGCTGTAGCAGATACAGATTATGTTACCCCAAATACTCTGATAGCTGGTTTGGGTACTAAATTTACCATACCAACCGGAACATCAGCACAATACGTAGTTGGTGATGGAACAATTGGTACATTTGCTTCTTCTGTAAGAACTACTACATTAACCGGGTTGAATATTGTTAGTTCAGGAATTACGTTATCAGATACAGTATTATTAGCATTTGGTAAAACACAAGGGCAGATAAATAATATCAATACTATATTAGCTTTAAAAGCACCACTTGATTCACCACTATTTACAGGAACACCTAATTTGCCAACAGGTACAATTGGGGTAACACAAACTACAGGCGATAGTAGTACAAAATTAGCTACGACTGCATTTGTAACAGGTAATTTCGTTGATGTGTCTACTAATCAGTCTATTGGTGGATCTAAAACTTTTATTTCAGATACTTTTATTGGAGTTAATGGTGCAACGAACTTTACAGCCTTACAGCAGGGCAGCATTAGCGTATATGGTGCTAGTTCTAAATTAGCAAGACTTTTTCCAACTTATCTACAGTTTGTAAACTCAACATTTAGTAACACCATTACCCAAGCCACATTAACAGCTAATAGAACAGTTGCTTTCCAAGACAAATCTGGTACAGTAGCATTACTTGAGGGTGACAGTTTATTTACAGGTGAAATAACCGCTACAAATTTTTTAAAGAGTTCGGATAAGAGATTGAAAACTGAACTTGACGAGTTAATTGATGCACGAAATATTAAATCAAAAGTTTATATTAAAGATGATATTAAAGAAATTGGTTATTATGCACAAGATGTAGAAGCAGTAGTTCCTACAGCAGTATTTACTGATAAAGAAGGGTTTTTAAAATTAGATTATACTCAAATATTAGTTCAAAAAATTCAGAATTTAGAGGATGATTTGATAGAAGCTAGTTCAAAAATTAAAGAATTAGAAGAACAACTATCTAAAGTTATTAAACATCTGAATTTATAAAATGCAAGCTAGTATGTGTCTTTACCTTTTTTAAAAAAATCCAATTTTGGCCAAGAAATCAGAGGTAACTCATTCTAGCGAGAGTCTTAGTGCGATTGCTTTAAGCATTGGTTTTCGCTTTGGACAGCATTAATAAGATAAATTAAGGAGACGCAATCGACTATCAACATATCGTTACATAAGATTGCCTGAATGTTGTGAGATTGAATTAGAAATGTTTATTCGTTAGTAATATAAGCTTGGAATTAAATTTAAACACAAATTCCCTGGCTTCCTCATTCTGGCGCCAGTCTTAGCGCTATTGCCTTAAGCATTAGCCTGACTTGTGCCTGAGCAGTTTTAAAAATTAATATTCAAAGCACAAGTCATCCGGCCCACTAGCCCAAACACTAATACTTGCGCTAGTAATGGGGTAAGTATCTGGCACAGATCAGCCCGCTACCTGACTCAAAATTTAATGCGAAAAATATCAATAAAGAGCCCCATAACAAGGATGAGACTCTTTATTGATTTTATATTTACCTACACAGCATAGTACCCTAGTTAATTTTGATATAATAATAAGCAGCTATATTTTTTGGCCTTGTTTCGGTACTTATTCTGGGGTCGCCATATCCGGCCGATATCCTTCCCTCTGTATTTATGGCCGCTGTTCCTTCAACAGTATATCTTTGTCTTGGCGTATTTGGCGCTTGTTTCTCAGCAATAAGTACACCAATATTGTCTTTGTTAAAATGTTTATGGCCCTGGAAAGAATCATTTTGATATCCACCAACAATGCGGGTATCGGGATCACTTTTTTCTTTAGTAACAGCCTGTACGGGCTGGTAAGGATCAAAAATATTTAACCCTCTAACAAACATCCCCCGTAAATCAGGTACATTAATCTGCGATGTCAATATCTGAAATTTAGAATTAGGAACCGGGCGGCCATCACAAGGTGCCCATTTGCTTTTATTGGAAGTAAAAACTCCTCCCGGACTCTTGTCGTGATTTTTCGTCACTGTATTAAACTGCTCATAATTCAAATAAGAGGTAATAATTGTTCCGATTGGGAATTCCTTGGTACCTGTAATATTATCTTGTGCTGAAGCTTTGCTGGAGAATGATCCCCGATCGGTTTGGATGGTTAAAATCACATCTTCATTGGCGGGCCGTTTACAGGTTACCAGCGTGGTAAAGCCTTTTAATGATTCTCCCACATTGAGTTTGCCACTTAATAGTGCGCTGGCGGGGTATACATTAAATGAGGTAACAATTGGCATCGAGTCGCCCGGTGATGAAGGGCGGTAATGGATGGTAAACACAACTGCATCTTCTGTTTCAACATTTGTGCCCTGAATGAAACCATATAGATTGTTCTGCCCGTTTTTGGTTACACAATTAACGTAGGCTTCATATAAATTAGTGTTTGGTACTGATTGCAAAAGCATTTGGGCGTTTTCAGCACCAATATTTAACTCTGTAATAGATAATAATTTTGTTTTTAATGCTGTAAACTTATCTTCCGAATCGTTTGATCCAATCGAAAATGGTACTCCTTTAATAGGGATGGTTAAAGAAGCACCCCATTTACCAGATTTCATATCGGATTTGAAGGTTTCAGATAGATAATAGGTTCTTAAATCGTGACTAAATGAGTTGGTGTTCGTCATTTTAGTAAAAGAATAAAGACCGTCAGATAGTAGTTTTTCACATTCCTGAGCATAGACCGTTGATGTTATTGAACTAGACAATAACAAGGGAATTAATAGTTTGCGTATCATTGGATTTAGATTTTAGGCAAGGTAAAAGATCGATCTTCTTTATAAAATACCCATTAGCGGGTATTCTATGTAGTTTTCCGCTCTAAAGAAAATCTTTACTCCTCTATCCGTAGCGTTAAGCATAGCGTCTCCTACGGATACAAGAATAATATTGAGTTTTTAAACTCAATTAAAACGAGTCAGAGACTCTTTTCCATTATTAATCCGTAGAGCCCTTCGATATTCTACGGATAGACATGGAGCTAGTGATGAAAATAATTTAATCACAGATAAAGATGATGCACACAGATACCAATCCGTGTTTATCCGTGTGCATCTGTGGTTAAAAACGATAACCACCCCGCCCTTCAGGCACCCCTCCTTAAAAAGGAGGGGAGTGGCCCTTCAAAGCTGTATAAGGTAAATAGCCAGTTAAAATTTGAACGTTTATGCTGTGGCTGCTAAATGGATCGTTTCATTACTTTCATCATGTTCAAAAGCATTACACCAGGCATTGCAAGCTGCTAACCAATCAAAAATCATTTTATAGGCAGTGGTAATTTCGGCAGACAAGTTTAGGCTTGCACCCTCAAAATCTTCTTCCTGAAAAATGTAAGCATTTAAGCCATAATATAAAAGTTCTGAAAGGTGTTCGATATCGAAATGGCTAAAGGCTAACAATTGATACGCATGGTTTTGGGCATATTGTTTAAAGGGGCTTTCATTGGCCAAAGGTTTCGCTTTGGTTAATAGCTTGATGATGTTGTTTACATCGTAAAGGGTGTTGGCAATGGTGATGGGTTTGTGTTTACCTGAACGTGGATCGGGGCCGGTACAGGCGCTGAGCATTTCGGTAAGGAGTTGATTTACATCCGGTAAACTAATCATATCGAAATAGGCTTCAATTAGTTTCCGGAATTCGGTTACAGCTGCTACCTCATTTGGGAGCTGTGTGTCTGGGTTTTTACAATTGTTGTTCTGCATAACATTTGATAAAAAAGATCCTGAGTGCTGCAGAACAACAATTAACTCTTTTCAGAGATATTGAAAGATGCGGGTCTAAGCCGCTCACTCAGGAATATTGTGAAATTTTTAATTTATTTTATGTTTCTCCGATTAAGTTAAAAGATATTGTTAATTACTGTTCTGCACTACTAAGATAAGTACAATAAAACAATTCACGAAATCTTTTTGCTCAAATAAGGCATAAATGGGGGCGGTTTTGTGCTCGCAATCGACAGTTCAAACGTTGCGGTCGACAGTTCCAACGTTGCGGTCGATAGTTCCAACTTTGCGGTTGATAGTTCCAACGTTGTAGTCGATAGTTCCAACGTTGCGGTTGACAGTTCAAAACGTTGCGGTCGACAGTTCAAACGTTGCGGTCGACAGTTCCAACGTTGCGGTCGATAGTTCCAACTTTGCGGTTGATAGTTCCAACGTTGCAGTCGATAGTTCCAACTTTGCGGTTGACAGTTCAAAACGTTGCGGTCGACAGTTCAAACGTTGCGGTCGATAGTTCCAACGTTGCAGTTGATAGTTCAGACGTCACGGTCGATAGTTCAGACGTTGCAATTGACAGTTCCAACGTTGCAGTCGATAGTTCCAACGTTGCAGTCGACAGTTCCAACGTTGCAGTCGACAGTTCCAACGTTGCAGTCGATAGTTCCAACGTTGCAGTCGACAGTTCCAACGTTGCAGTCGACAGTTCCAACGTTGCAGTCGATAGTTCAGACTTTGCAGTCGTTAGTTCAGACTTTACAGTCGTTAGTTCAGGCATTGTGCTGGCGCAAGCGAGCCGTGTGTGATATAGATATCAAGATGATCCGTTATCAAATGCACACGTGCAAGCGACGAGTGTTTATGGAGGTATGTATTAATAACTAGTATAACTTAACTGTAATAGCCACTACTTAATCTGACAGTTGGTTAGTTTTTACTAATTGTCAGATTGAATTTGCGAATGTGTTTTTTGCTCTTCTGAGATCGTTAATTTATCTATTACTTTCTCTTGCTTATAGC
>Ga0308159_1002388_pt1 | contig 21848 bp, 22 predicted proteins | sample PhyCR1_FD_201040 | JGI IMG/M metagenome (GOLD analysis project Ga0308159, IMG submission 201040) | Phyllosphere microbial communities from UC Gill Tract Community Farm, Albany, California, United States - DLSLC.R1 | ecosystem: Host-associated > Plants > Phyllosphere > Unclassified | place: USA... | reverse complement strand
CGAGCAGGCTCGCTCCCACAGGTTGGAATGCATTTCCTTGTGGGAGCGAGCCTGCTCGCGAAACTCTTGACTTTTAGAGGGCCAGCGGCGCTCGTTCGCAGAGGGTCGCCAAGGCCTTGGCCCATTGCGGGTCGTCATTCAGGCACGGCACCAGCACCAGCTCCTCGCCCCCCGCTTGGCGGAACTGCTCCTTGCCGCGATCGCCGATTTCTTCCAGCGTTTCGATGCAGTCGGCAACGAATGCCGGGCACATCACCAGAATCTTCTTCACGCCGCTTTTCGCCAATTCATCCAGCCGCGCTTCGGTGTACGGCTCGATCCATTTTGCCCGACCCAGTCGCGACTGAAATGACACCGACCACTTGCCATCTGCCAGCCCCATGCTTTTGGCGAACTCGGCGGCGGTACGGAAGCACTGCGCGCGGTAACAGGTCGCCAGCACCGCCGGTGAGGCGGTCTGGCAGCAGTCGGCGCCTTTCAAGCAGTGATTGCCGCTCGGATCGAGCTTGGTCAGATGCCGCTCCGGCAAACCATGGAAGCTCAGCAGCAAGTGATCGAAATCCTGCTGCAAATGCGGGCGAGCGCTGGCCACCAGTGCATCGATGTATTCCGGCTGGTCGTAAAACGGTTGCAGGATCGACAGCTGCACATCCAGCTTGTGTTCGCACAGTACGCGTCGGGCTTCTTCGATCACCGTGGTGGTGGTGCTGTCAGCAAATTGCGGATACAGCGGCGCCAGGGTGATTTTCTTGTGTCCGGCCTTCACCAGGCGCAGCAGGCAGGTTTCAATCGACGGCTCGCCATAACGCATCGCCAGGTCGACCGGGCCGTGCTTCCAGGTCTGAGTCATCTGCTGTTGCAGACGCTGGCTGAGCACCACCAGCGGCGAACCCTCCTCCCACCAGATCGAGGCATAGGCATGCGCCGACTGCTCCGGGCGTTTGATCAGGATCAGCGACACCAGCAGCCGCCGCACCGGCCATGGCAGGTCGATGACGTACGGGTCCATCAGAAATTGATTGAGGTAGCGGCGCACATCGGCCACCGAGGTCGAGGCCGGAGAACCCAGGTTGACCAGAAGCAAGGCGTGATCGGTCATGCAACGTCCTATTTCAGAGGCGGCTGGAGAGATCGTCCAGAGCCGCGCGTAAATCCGTGAACTGGAAAGTGAAGCCCGCTTCCAGCAAGCGTACCGGCATGGCCTTTTGGCCGCCGAGCAACAACAACGACATCTCACCGAGGCCGACTTTCAGCGCCAGCGTTGGCATCGGCATGAACGCCGGGCGGTGCAGCACCTTGCCCAGCGTCTGCGCGAATTCGCGATTGCGCACCGGTTTCGGCGCGCAGGCATTATAAGGACCACTGGCCTGCTCGCGGCGCAGAAGAAAATCAATCAGGGCGATTTGGTCGTTGATATGAATCCACGGCATCCACTGCCGCCCATTGCCCAACGGCCCGCCCAGACAGAGCTTGAACGGCAACAGCAGGCGCGACAAAAAGCCGCCCTCGGCCGACAGCACCAGACCGGTTCGCACCAGCACCACGCGCAGACCCAGATTCTCCGCACGCAGGGCCGTCTCTTCCCAGGCGATGCACAACTGACTGGCGAAATCATCGATCACCGGCGGCGACTCTTCGGTCAACTCGCGCTCCCCACCGTCGCCGTACCAGCCGATCGCCGAGCCTGAAATCAACACTGCCGGTTTTTGCGTACGCGTCTCGAGCCAGGTCAACAGGGTCTCGGTGAGCTTGATCCGGCTGCTCCACAGCAACGCCTTGCGCCGATGCGTCCAGGGCCGATCGGCAATCGGCGCGCCGGCCAGATTGACGATCGCGTCGAGCGGCTCGTCGCCGAGGTCTTCCAGACGGGCGATGCCACGCACCGATGCGCCGCAGATCTTCGCAACTTTATCGGGACTGCGACTCCACACTGTCAGACGATGGCCCTGCTCCAGCCAATGTCGGCAGAGCTGACGTCCGATCAAACCAGTACCGCCGGTCAGCAATATGTGCATGACATCTTCCTCGCGTGGCGTTTAACCCGGATCACTAGTCTATTTTTATAAGCAGGGATCTTTTCCATCGGGCGGGCTCTATTGTTTAACCATAGGCCAAGCTTACGAAACGAGAATGGCAGAAGTTATACCAAAAAACATAATTGTACAGGTTTCAACGACGGCGTAGTCTGTACAGAAAGGTAAACGAGGCCCCTATGACTGTACCTATCGCAATCATCGGCACCGGCATCGCCGGACTCTCCGCCGCCCAGGCTTTGACAGAGGCCGGGCACACCGTGCAACTCTTCGACAAAAGCCGCGGCAGCGGCGGGCGCATGTCGAGCAAACGCAGCGACGCCGGTTCGCTGGACCTCGGCGCGCAATACTTCACCGCCCGCGACCGCCGCTTCGTCACCGAAGTGCAGCGCTGGCAAAGCCAGGGCTGGGTCGCCGAATGGGCACCGCAGCTCTACTCGTATCAGGGCGGGCAACTGAACATGTCCCCGGACGAGCAGACCCGCTGGGTCGGCGCACCTCGCATGAGCGCCATTACCCGTGGCCTGCTCGACGGCCTGACCGTGCAGTTCGCCTGCCGCATCACCGAAGTCTTCCGTGGCGAACAACACTGGCATTTGCAGGACGCCGAGGGTTTCACCCACGGCCCGTTCAGCCACGTCGTGATCGCCACCCCCGCGCCGCAAGCCACCGCCCTGCTCGCCGCCGCACCGAAACTCGCCGCGGCCGCCGCTGGGGTAAAAATGGACCCGACCTGGGCCGTCGCCCTGGCCTTCGAAACCCCACTGGACACCCCGATCGAAGGCTGCTTCGTGCAAGACAGCCCCCTCGACTGGCTGGCCCGCAACCGCAGCAAGCCCGGACGCGACACCACCCTCGACACCTGGGTCCTGCACGCCACCAGCGCCTGGAGCCGGCAACACATCGACCTGTCCAAGGAAGCGGTGATCGAACACCTGCACGGCGCCTTCGCCGAACTCCTGCACAGCGCCATGCCCGCGCCGACCTTCAGCCTCGCCCACCGCTGGCTCTACGCCCGCCCGGCCACCGGCCACGAATGGGGCACCCTCGCCGACGCCGACCTCGGCCTCTACGCCTGCGGCGACTGGTGCCTCTCCGGCCGCGTCGAAGGCGCCTGGCTCAGCGGCCAGGAAGCCGCCCGCCGCCTGCACGAACACCTGCAATGAACCGCCTCAATCCCAGCAAACTGCTGCTGTCGAAATGGACAGCAGCCCAGCCACAACACCGCGAAAAACACTTCCTCGTCACCGAACTGTTCCGCGACGAAGAAGGCACCGTACTGGAAATCGAACTGCAAGCCGTACTGACCAAACGCAGTGAGCGGATGGAATGGCAAGTGCTGAAGAATGCCGACCGGTGGATTGTGGGGTGGAAATAAATCCTGGGAGAGCCAGCCTGCGGGCGATGGACGAACCCGCTCGTGCTGCAATAGCAGCCGACGCACAGCAAAAGCCTACCCTCACCCTAGCCCTCTCCCGGAGGGAGAGGGGACTGACCGTGGTGGATGTGAGAGGTACGCCGACGTGCAATACCGAGTCGAATGCAGATTCTGACCGGCCCACAAATCGGCTCCCTCTCCCTCGGGAGAGGGCTGGGGTGAGGGGCGAATCCACCGAAGATCCCAAGCCAAGCGCCGCTTCTAACCACTCAACAATGAGCGTTAGCTCGCGTGCTCTTGATCTTGATCTTGCGCCACCGGCGACGTCGGAAGGCTGAGTGGAGGGATCGATCCGGGCGTGGGAGCGCAGCGACCGTCTGGCGCAGCCAGACACAGCGGAAGTAGGTGCAGCGAAGCAAACCGTAGCCGCTGCGCCCGGATCGATCCCGGAGCGAAGGGACCCGAGCCTGCGAGGGCCGAACGCAGGAGCAAGCGTTTTGGGTTACCTTTTTGGCGTTTGAAAAAGGTGACCCGCCGTAAGGGCGGAACCTTAAGTGGCCGTTACCGGAGCACCGGATATGTACACAAAAATCATAGCCCGAACCGAAGCCTTCGCGAGCAGGCTCGCTTCCACAGAAAAACCAAGGCCACCATTTCAATCCAAAAATCTTGTACAAACTATTTGACTTGTACACCAACCCATCTATGCTGACAAAAAGTTGTACAGACAAAACCCCCTGTACAGGTATAGATCGCGAGGTGCCCATGTCCGCTACCCCCCAGCCCAAGCCAAAAATCGCCATCAGCGCCTGCCTGCTCGGCGCCGAAGTGCGCTACAACGGCGGACACAAGGAATCGCGCCTGTGCAGCCGCACCCTCACCGAATACTTCGACTTCACCCCGCTGTGCCCAGAAGTCGCGATCGGCATGGGCATCCCCCGCGAACCGATCCGCCTGGTCGGCGACCCCGAACAGCCACAAGCCGTCGGCACCGTAAACCCGACGGTCAACGTCACCGCCCCACTGGCGGAATACGGCAAGCAGATGGCCGCCGAACTCAACGACATCTGCGGCTACATCTTCATGCAGCAATCACCGTCCTGCGGCCTGGAGCGGGTCAAGGTCTACCACGCCAACGGCGCCCCGGTGAACGGCGGCGGTCGCGGCATCTACGCCCAGGCCTTCTGCGCCGAACACCCCGACCTGCCCGTGGAAGAAGCCGGACGCCTGAACGACCCGGTCCTGCGCGAAAACTTCATTACCCGCGTCCTCGCCTACAGCGCCTGGCAGCAAGTGCTCGCACAAGGCCTGAGCCGCCGCGTGCTGACCGAATTCCACTCGCGCTACAAATACCTGCTGATGGCACACAACCCGCTGCAATACAAAGCCCTCGGCAAACTGCTGGGCAACATGGCCGACAGCGATCCGGCCGAACTCGGCCCGCGCTACTTCAGCGAGCTGATGGCCGCTCTGAAGAAATGCGCAACCCGTGGCACCCACTGCAACGTCCTGCTGCACATCAGCGGTTATTTGAAACAATCGCTGAGCGCCGAAGACAAAAAAGAAATGCAGCACGTCATTGGCCAGTACCGCCAGGGCATCGTGCCGCTGGTGGTGCCGCTGACTTTGCTCAAGCATCACTTTCGCCTCCATCCGGATCCGTACATTGCGCAACAGGTTTACCTGCAACCGCACCCGGAAAACCTCAGTCTGCGAAACGCTATCTAATGAACGATAAAACCGACAGCAGCGCCCAGGAAGATCTCGGCGCCGACTTTAAAAAGGCCCTCGACGAGGGTTGGCTGCCAATCCGCGAAGTGGCGCGGCAGACCGGTGTCAACGCGATCACCCTGCGCGCCTGGGAGCGCCGCTACGGGCTGGTCGTGCCGCAGCGCACGCCCAAGGGCCATCGCCTGTATTCGGCCGAACATGTGCAGCGCATTCTGGCGATCCTCACCTGGCTCAACCGCGGCGTCGCGGTCAGCCAGGTCAAGCCGTTGCTCGACACGCCGCAGGCGTTCAGCGAAACGGTGGAGAACGACTGGCAGCAATTGCATCAGACGCTGATGACGGCGGTTACCCAGCTCAACGAGCGTTTGCTCGATGACAGCGTCAATCAGGCGATGGCCTTGTACCCGCCGCGCACCCTGTGCGAGCAACTGCTGATGCCGCTGCTGAGGGAACTGGAACAACGCTGGCAGGGCCAGTTCGGCGCGCAGATGGAACGGGTGTTCTTTTATTCCTGGCTGCGCAGCAAATTCGGCACGCGCATCTACCATAACAACCGCCAGTTCCACGGCGCGCCACTGCTGTTGATCAACCATTCCGATCTGCCACTGGAACCGCATCTGTGGCTGTGTGCCTGGCTGATCAGCAGTGCCGATTGCCCGGTGCAAGTGTTCGACTGGCCGCTACCCGCCGCCGAATTGGCTCTGGCAGTGGAACATCTGCAGGCCCGTGGCGTACTGCTGTATTCCAGCAAAGCCATGAACCTGGGCCAGTTGCCGAAGCTGCTCAATGGCATTGACTGCCCGAAAATCATCGTCGGACCAACGGTATGCATCCACCACGCCGAGTTGTCCGTAAAAACCTCCGAGATGGTTGATGTGCTCTTGGCAGAAGACGTGCTTCTGGCCCACCAGGCGCTGGTTCAGCGTGGATTGATTTAAATGGACGCGGTGAGTTCCAACATGCAATTGATCTGGCTGCGCTGCGACTTGCGCCTACATGACAACACTGCCTTGGCCGCCGCCGCTGCGCGCGGGCCGACGGTGGCCGTGTACCTGCTGAGTCCGCAGCAATGGCTGGAACATGACGATGCGCCGTGCAAGGTCGACTTCTGGTTGCGCAACCTCAGCGTCCTGAGCAAAAGCCTCGCCGCGCTGAACATCCCCTTGCTGATTCGCACCGCGACGCAATGGGATCAGGCGCCCGCGCAACTGCTGAAACTGTGCAAGGAGCTAGGAACTCAGGCAGTCCACGTCAACGAGGAATACGGTGTCCATGAAAGCCGCCGCGATGCCGTCGTCAGCCAAACCCTAAAAGCCGCAGGCATCGCATTCCACAGCTACCTTGATCAATTGCTGTTCAAACCCGGCACCGTGCTGACCAAGACCGACACCTATTTCCAGGTGTTCAGCCAGTTTCGCAAAGTCTGTTACGAACGCCTGCACCGCTCGTTGCCTGCGCTGGTCAAGGCCCCCGGCAAACAAGCCGCGCTGAACATCGACAGTGATCCGGTTCCGGTATCGATCAAGGGTTTCGCCACGCCGAGCGAAACCCTGCGAGCGCTGTGGCCGGCCGGTGAAGACGAAGGCCGCCGTCGCCTCGACAGTTTCACCGACGCGCAAATCGACTATTACCAGAGCGAGCGCGACTTCCCGGCCAAACCCGGCACCAGCCAGCTGTCTGCCTATCTGGCCGCCGGGGTGATCTCACCGCGTCAGTGCCTGCATGCCGCGCTGCACAGCAATCAGGGCGAGTTTGAAAGCGGCAAGGTCGGCGCGGTCACCTGGATCAACGAGCTGCTCTGGCGCGAATTCTACAAACACATCCTGGTTGGCTATCCGCGTGTCTCGCGTCATCGCGCGTTTCGCCCGGAAACCGAAGCACTGGCCTGGCGTGACGCGCCGGCCGAACTGGCCGCCTGGCAAGAGGCGCGCACCGGTCTGCCGATTATCGACGCAGCCATGCGCCAATTGCTCGAAACCGGCTGGATGCACAACCGCCTGCGCATGGTCGTGGCGATGTTCCTGACCAAGAACCTGCTGATCGACTGGCGCGAAGGCGAGCGCTTTTTCATGCGCCATCTGATCGACGGCGATCTGGCGGCGAACAACGGTGGCTGGCAGTGGAGTTCATCGACCGGCACCGATTCGGCACCGTACTTCCGCATTTTCAATCCGCTGAGCCAGTCGGAAAAATTCGACAGCGAAGGCCTGTTCATCAAGCACTGGCTGCCGGAACTGGCCGGTCTGAACAAAAAAGATGTGCACAACCCGGCCAAGCTTGGTGGCTTGTTTGGCGTTGCCGATTACCCGGCGCCGATCGTCAACCTCAGCACCTCCCGCGAGCGTGCCCTGGCCGCGTTCAAGAATCTGCCGTCGCGCCTGCCCGCCGGAGGCCGTGATGAGTGAATTCCTGCGCCGCTTCGCCGGGCAATTTTCCACGTTGAACAAGGACAACCTGGAGCGCCTCGGCGAGCTGTACAGCCATGACATTCATTTCACCGACCCATTGCACGAAGTGCAGGGCCTGCAACAGTTGCGCGATTACTTCAACGAGCTGTACGCCAACGTCAGCGAACTGCGCTTCGATTTTCACGGTTACGACCAGATCGCGGACGGCGAAGGCTACTTGCGCTGGGTCATGAGTTATCGCCACCCGCGTCTGGCGAGCGGGCAAGTGATTCGCGTCAGCGGCTGCTCGCATTTGCTGTGGCACGACAAGGTTTATCGCCATCGGGATTATTTTGATGCCGGGGCGCTGCTGTATGAGCATTTACCCGTATTGGGCCGGGTCATCGCCTGGCTAAAAAGGAGAATGGGATGAGTCGTACACCTCCACGGCGTTATTGGCTGACCGGTGCCAGCAGTGGCATCGGCGCGGCACTGGCTGAGGAAATTCTGAAAACCGGCGCGCATTTGGCGGTCAGTTCGCGGCAGATTGCGCCGCTGAAAGTCTTGTCGCAACGCTATCCGGGACAAGTGCTGGTGGTACCCGGCGACCTGACCAACAGTCAGACCGTGCGCGAGATCGGCGAGCAGATCGCCGAAGACTGGGGCTCGCTGGATTCGGTGATCCTCAACGCCGGCACCTGTGAGTATGTCGACGCGAAACAGTTCGACTCGTCGATCATCGAGCACGTGGTGCGCACCAATCTGCTCGCCAGCAGCTACTGCATCGAAGCCGCCCTGCCCCTGCTGCGCAAAGGCACCGCGCCGCATCTGGTCGGTGTTGCCAGTTCGGTGACTTACCTGCCGCTGCCACGCGCCGAAGCTTATGGCGCGTCGAAGGCCGGCCTGCGTTATCTGTTCGAATCACTGCGCATTGACCTGGCCGACGAAGGCATCGAAGTCACCGTGGTCAGCCCTGGTTTTGTCGATACGCCGCTGACCGCGAAAAACGATTTCCCCATGCCGCTGAGCTGGCCTGTGGATAAAGCCGCGCGGCACATCTTCGCCAAACTCAAGGATCGACCACTGGAGATCGCCTTTCCGGCGCTGTTCATGGCTGCGCTGTGGCCACTGTCGAAGCTGCCGTCGCGGGTGCAACTGGCGATCGGCAAACGCATGGTGCGCAAATCTCCGCCATTGACGGACCCGACATGAAAATCGCCATCATCGGCAGCGGCATCGCCGGGCTGACCTGCGCCTACCTGCTCAATCGCCGCCACGACATCACGGTGTTCGAGGCCAGCGACTGGGTTGGCGGCCACACGCATACCGTGCCGGTGACGGTGAACGGGCGTGACTATGCGGTGGACACCGGTTTCATCGTTTTCAACGACTGGACCTACCCGAACTTCATCCGCTTGCTCGGGCAGCTGGGCGTGGCGTTCAAACCGACCGAGATGAGTTTCTCGGTGAACGATCCCGACACCGGTCTGGAATACAACGGCAATAATCTCAACAGTCTTTTCGCCCAGCGCAGCAATCTGTTGTCGCCGGGGTTCTGGGGCATGTTGCGCGACATTCTGCGCTTCAACAAAGAAGCCCAGCGCGACCTGCTCGAACTGCGCATCGCCGCCGACACCACACTGGATGAATACCTCAAGGCCGGCGGCTACGGAGAGCGCTTCATCCTGCATTACATCGTGCCGATGGGTTCGGCGATCTGGTCGATGTCGATGGCGGAAATGCTCAATTTCCCGCTGCAGTTCTTTGTGCGCTTTTTCAAGAATCATGGACTGCTGTCGGTCAGCGACCGTCCGCAATGGCAGGTCATCGAGGGCGGTTCGAGCGCTTACATCGCGCCGCTGACCGCTTCGTTCAAGGAACGCATTCGCACCCATTGCCCGGTCACCCGCGTCGATCGCGACACACACGGCGTGGTCACTCACAGCCCGGCCGGCATCGAACACTTCGACCGCGTGGTGTTTGCCTGCCACAGCGATCAGGCACTGAAACTGCTGGCGACACCGAGTGACGCCGAGCGGGCGATCCTCGGCGCCCTGCCCTACGCCGACAATGAAGTGGTGCTGCACACCGACACGCGCCTGCTGCCGACACGCAAACTGGCGTGGGCAAGCTGGAACTACCGGCTCAGCGGCGCCGGCCACACCCACGCGGCCGTCACCTACGACATGAATATTCTGCAGGGCATTCAAAGCGACACCACGTTTTGCGTAAGCCTCAACCAGAGCGCCGGTATCAGTCCGGACAAGGTTCTTGCGCGCTACACCTACGCGCACCCGCAGTTCAGCCTGGCGGCTGTGGCAGCACAGGAGCGCTGGGGCGAACTGGACGGCGCGCAGCACACGCATTATTGCGGCGCCTACTGGGCCAACGGTTTTCACGAGGACGGCGTAGTCAGCGGTTTGCGCGTGGCCGCCGCGTTCGGGGAAACCCTATGAACAGCTCCCTGTACAGCGGCTGGATCGGCCACCGGCGCTTCTCGCCGCGCCGCCATGAATTCCGCTACCGCATCGGTCTGCTGTATCTCGACCTGAGCGAACAGGACGCGGTGCTCGCCCTGTCGCCGCTGGCCGGGCGCAGTCGCTTCGCGCCGTTTTCCTTCCGTGAAACGGACTACCTCAAGGCCTTCACCGGCCAGGGCATGCGCCTGATTGATGCGGTGCGCCAGCAGGTCGGTGTGGCTATCGGGCATGAGCCGCAAGGTTCGATCTGCCTGCTGACCCAGGTGCGCAGTTGGGGCTTGTCGTTCAACCCGGTGAGTTTCTTTTATTGCCACGAGGCGGACGGGCAACTGGCGGCGATTGTCTGTGAAGTCACCAACACACCGTGGCGCGAGCGCTATCACTACGTGCTGCCGGCGCGCGCACCGGTCAGTCTGGGCGATTTTCATCAGCACTTCGCCGTTGCCAAGGCTTTTCATGTGTCACCGTTTTTGCCGCGCGATCTCGAATACCGCATGAGCTTCAGCCCCGCCGCGCAAAACCTCGGCGTGCACATGGCCGACTGGCAGGGCGAGCAGAAACTGTTCGACGCCACGCTCAATCTGCAACGCGAACTTCTTGACCGGCAGAGCCTGCATCGCTACCTGCGACGCTTTCCGTGGATGACCGCAAAAACCGCTTTGGCCATTTATTGGCAGGCGCTGCGCCTGTTGCTCAAGCGCGCGCCGATTTTCTCCCACCAGACTGCCGACGGCAGCTTTCAAACCGCCACTGTGCCTCCCAAGGAGCACCGCCATGAAATCCTCTAGTCTGTCGGCCGGTTGGCTCAGCACCAACGGTTTGACCGGTTCGCTGTTGCGCCGGGGCGTCTTGCGCCAATTGAGTCTGCTTAAACACGGACAACTGCTGGTGGTCGAGGATGGCGAACGCCTGCTGTTTGGCACCCCGGGCAGCTCGCTGCTGGGGGAAATTCACGTCAACGATCCTGCGCTCTGGGGCATGGTCGCCGGCAACGGTTCGATTGGCGCTGGCGAAGCGTTCATTCACGGCTATTGGAGCTCGCCGGATCTGACCGCGGTGGTGCGCGTGTTCGTCAGCAACCTCGACGTGCTCGATGCGATGGAGGGCGGCCTGGCGCGCATCAGTCGGCCGTTGGTGCAAGGTCTGCACTGGCTCAACCGCAACACGCGCAAGGGTTCGCAGAAAAACATCGCTGCGCACTACGACCTGGGCAACGACCTGTTCGAGCAGTTTCTCGACCCGACCATGATGTACTCGGCCGGGCAATTCCTGCGCCCCGACGACAGCCTCGAACAGGCGCAACTGAACAAACTGCAGCGCATCTGCCAGAAGCTCGCCCTGCAACCCGGCGACCACTTGCTGGAGATCGGCACCGGCTGGGGCAGCATGGCGCTTTACGCCGCGCAGCATTACGGCTGCCGCGTGACCACCACGACCCTGTCGAAAGAGCAGTACGCGTTCACCGCGCAACGCATCGAACAACTGGGTCTGCAAGACCGCGTCACGTTGCTGCTGCAAGACTATCGCGACCTCACCGGACAGTACGACAAACTGGTGTCGATCGAAATGATCGAAGCAGTCGGCCATCGCTTCCTGCCGACCTACTTCAAGCAGTGCGCGCAGTTGCTCAAAAGCAACGGCCTGATGCTGATCCAGGCCATCACCATTCGTGAGCAGCGCTACGAACAGGCCTGCCGCAGTGTGGATTTCATTCAGCGCTACATTTTCCCCGGCGGCGCCTTGCCCAGCGTGCAGAAGATGCTTGATGTGGTCAGCCGCGACACCGACATGAATCTGCTGCACATGGAAGATTTCGGTCTGCATTACGCGCGGACCCTGCGCCTGTGGCACGAAAACTTTCGCCAGGCCCACGGTCGGTTGACTGAACTCGGCTACGACGATTATTTCCTGCGTTTGTGGGAGTTCTATCTGTGCTACTGCGAGGGCGGCTTTCTCGAGCGTGCGATTGGCACCGCGCAATTGGTGCTGGCCAAACCGGCAGCAATCACCGCGCCGCTGCTCGGGCGCTTCGATGCTTAAAAATGTCGCCAACGCCGTGCTGTTCCAGCTCGGCTGGCTGACCTGCGTGATCGGCGGCAACAGTTTGTGGTTGCTGCTGGCATTGGCGGTGTTGGTGATTCATTTGCGCTGGGTCAGCAGTTGGGCGGCCGAGGGGCGGCTGGTGCTCAGTGTGGTGATTGTCGGCACGGCGCTGGACAGCGTTTTGCGCGCCTTGGGTGTATTCGAATTCGGCGATCAGTCGCCGCTGATTCCGCTGTGGTTGATGTTGCTCTGGGCCTTGCTGGCGACAACGTTGCGCCATTGTCTGCAATGGAGTGCTCGGCCGTGGTGGCTGGCCAGCGCGCTGGGCGCGGTCGGCGGTGCACTGTCGTATTACGCGGGCGGGCGTCTGGCCGGGGTGCAATTTCCCTACGGCGAATGGCCGACGCTGATCGGCATCGCTGTGCTGTGGGCGCTGGTGTTTCCGTTGCTGCATGCGATGGCCCGGCGCCTGGCGCAGTGAGCGTCTGTCAGCGCATTCACACGCACAGCGGCCGCTGCCTTACACTGGCGCCATGAAAACCATCCCTCACCAACAAATCGCCGAACCGGCGGTCACTTGCTCGACCTGCGCCGCCTGCTGTTGCCAGCTCGAAGTCATGCTGATCACCGACACAGGCGTGCCTGAGCGTTTTATCGATACCGATGAATGGGGCGGCGAAGTCATGCTGCGTCTGGACGACGGCTGGTGTGCGGCGCTGGATCGCGACAGCATGATGTGCACGATCTACGACAAACGCCCGCTGATCTGCCGCGAATTCGAAATGGGGGCGCCGGAGTGCATCGAGGAACGCAAAGGCATTACCACGGCCTACCGCTGATTTCGGGTATACCCAAAAACCAATGTGGGAGCGAGCCTGCTCGCGAAAGCTGTTTCATGCTCAACGAATTTGTTGAATGAAATAGCGCTTTCGCGAGCAGGCTCGCTCCCACAAAGGTTAAGGCGTTTAGTGGTTAGAGCGGCATCGTGTAATGCAGCGCGTAACTCTCTACGCCATCGTTGTCGCTGGACAAACCGGCGTTGGAATAGTGCGTCGCACGAATCCCGACTTCATGCCCGCCATTGAAGCGCAGGCCGAAACCGATGCGGTCTTCGAACTGGAAGGAACCGCCCAGTTTGTTGCTTTCATATTCGGTGTTGGAGAAGAACGCCGCGCCGATACCCGCCTCAACGTACGGCTTGACCGACTGGCCGGCAAACTCGTAAACAAATACAGGCGAGAACGACAGGCTGTTGTTGCTGGAAGTCTTGTCACCTTCCCAGTAGGTGTAAGCGCCGCTCCAGTAGCCGGTCAGGCGACCGACGTCGCTCTGCAGCCAGCTCTTGTCCCAGTCGAAATTCATGCCCAGGCGATAAGTCATGGTCGAATCGCTGGTACCGCCAACGGCGAATTCAACGCCAGCGGCTTGTGCAGAAATGCTTTGCCCCATCAGTGCGGCCGCAATCGCGGCCAAGCAGAATAGTCGCTTCACTTTGAAACTTCCTTTTCCGGAACGATCGTTTGGTTTTTAGTTGCTGCTGTCGCTATAGAAATCTGCGCTCGAACAGAAGTTCAGCTTATTTCGACTTATTTCACATTTTTTTTACAAGTCGAAGTTTTGCACATCAGCGGCGGGTTGGCCCAGCATCGGCAGGATTTTTCTGAAGGACACCGGATCGGCGCTGGTCCAGAACTTCACAGGCTGGCTTGGGCCTGCCGCAAGCAGATCACGTTCACCGAGCAACCGTTGCAGTTGCCGCGCCACTGCCGCACCGGTATCGATCAGGCTGATATCTTCGCCGATCATCGTTTTAAGTAGCGGCTTGAGGAAGGGATAGTGCGTGCAGCCAAGAATGATTGTGTCGCAGCCCTGAGCCAGTAATGGCGCGACGTAACCTTGCAGCAACATGCGCAACTGCGGGCTGTGTAGTTCACCGTTTTCAATCAGCTCGACCAGCCCCGGGCACGGCTGGGTGATGACTTTCACGTCGGCGGCGAAGCGATCGAGCAGCGCGGCGAACTTGGCGCTCTGCAAGGTGCCCGTGGTGGCGAGTACGCCGACCACACCGCTGCGGGTCGCGGCGGCGGCAGGTTTGACCGCCGGTTCCATGCCGACAATCGGCCACTCGGGAAAATCCCTGCGCAGATCGGCCACACCGGCCACGGTCGCGGTATTGCAAGCCAGCACCAGCGCCTTGGCGCCCTGCTCGCGGAAAAACCCGGCCATCGCGCTGCAGCGCTGGCGGATGAATTCCGGCGTTTTTTCACCGTAGGGAATGTGCCCGCAATCGCCAACATAGAGCAGCGATTCATCGGGCAACAAGTGCTGGATTTCCGCCAGTACCGACAAGCCGCCGACACCGGAATCGAACACGCCGATCGGCGCTTCACGCATGGCGCGAACCACAGACACTGCAGCCCGGATCACGCTTGACGCGCAATTCGCGGAACCGCGAACCGAGCGCATCGATCAGCAGCAGGCGTCCCACCAGCGGCTCACCGAAACCGACCAGCAGCTTCAACGCCTCCAGTGCTTGCAGACTGCCGACCAGACCTACCAGCGGCCCGACCACACCAGCCTCGCTGCAAGTCAGTTCGGCCTCGCTGCCATGCCCGTACAGACAGTGATAACACGGGCTCTCGACACGCCGCGGGTCGAACACCGACAACTGCCCTTCCAGGCGAATCGCCGCGCCGCTGACCAGCGGTTTACCCGCCGCCACGCACGCCGCATTGACGGCCTCGCGGGTGGAGAAGTTGTCCGAACAGTCGAGCACCAGATCCGCCGCCGTCACCGCCGCCGCCAGAGAATCCTCGTCGAGCGCCTGACGGTGGGCAATCAGCTGAATCTCGGGATTGATCGCGCCCAGACGCTTGAGCGCCGAGTCGACTTTGCTCATGCCGACACTGTCGGTGTCATGAATGATCTGCCGTTGCAGGTTGGTCAGGTCGACCGTGTCGAAATCCGCCAGATGCAACTCCCCGACACCGGCGGCGGCCAGATACAACGCCACCGGCGCACCGAGACCGCCAAGGCCGACAATCAGTACGCGACTGTCCTTGAGCTTCAGTTGCCCATCGATGTCGATGTGTTGCAGCAGAATCTGTCGGCTGTAGCGCAGCAATTCCTGATCATTCAGCACGGCAGGCGCCCCAGACTGATGCGTTGGTGACCACCGAGATCGGTGCGGCTGTGGACTTCGGTAAAACCGCGGGTCAGCAGCAGATCGCGCACCGCTTCGGCCTGATCATAGCCATGTTCGAGCATCAGCCAGCCACCGGCGTCGAGATGATCCGGCGCCTGGGCGACGATCAAACGCAGATCATCGAGCCCGTCTTCACCGGCGACCAGCGCACTGGCCGGCTCGAAGCGCACATCGCCTTCGACCAGATGCGGATCGGCGGCGGCAATGTACGGTGGGTTGCTGATGATCAATTGAAAACGCTGACCGGCCAGCGCGCTGAACCAGTGACTGCTCAGCACCGTGGCGTTGTTCAGGTGCAGTCGCTGGCGATTGCGTTCGGCCAACGCGACGGCTTTGAGCACGCGATCCACCGCCGTCACTCGCCACGCCGGGCGCTCGCTGGCCAGAGCCAGGGCGATGGCACCGCTGCCGGTGCCGAGGTCGAGCACTTTCGCCGGAGTCGCGGGCAGTAATTCCAGCGCCGCTTCCACCAGCAATTCAGTGTCGGGGCGCGGGATCAGCGTGTGTGGCGCCACTTCCAGATCGAGTTTCCAGAAGCCCTGCTGGCCGAGAATGTAGGCCACCGGCTCGCCGCCACGGCGCCGTTGCAAATACTCGGCAAAGGTCAGCGCCGCTTCGCTCGGGACGATGCGCTCGGGCCAGGTGTGCAGAAAGCTGCGCGATTTGCCCAGCGCTGCGGCGAGGAGCAATTCGGCGTCCAGACGCGCCGTCGGCGAATCCGGCAGTTCGGCGGCGCGCAACAGGCTGGCGATGATGGTCATTTATTCACCTATCGCCGCGAGCTGATCCGCCTGGTATTCGGCCAGCAACGGCTCGATCACCGCTTCCACGCCACCGGCGAGAATTTCATCCAGCGAATACAGGGTCAGGTTGACGCGATGGTCGGTGACCCGGCCCTGAGCGTAGTTATAAGTGCGAATGCGTTCGGAACGATCGCCGGAACCGACCAGCAATTTGCGCTCGCTGGCAATGGCGTTGGCCGCCGCGGCGTTCTGCTGATCGTTGAGTTTGGCTGACAGCCACGCCATCGCCCGCGCCCGGTTCTTGTGCTGGGAACGTTCTTCCTGGCACTCGACCACGGTGCCGGTCGGAATATGGGTGATGCGGATCGCCGAGTCGGTGGTGTTGACGTGCTGACCACCGGCCCCGGAGGAGCGGTAGGTGTCGACGCGCAAATCCGCCGGGTTGATTTCGATGGTTTCGCGCTCGTCCGGCTCTGGCAACACCGCCACGGTGCACGCCGAAGTATGGATCCGGCCTTGGGATTCGGTGGCCGGCACACGCTGTACGCGGTGCGCGCCGGACTCGAACTTCAGCTTGCCGTAGACGTTGTCGCCCTCAATGCGCGCGATGACTTCTTTATAGCCGCCGTGTTCGCCTTCGTTTTCCGAGAGGATCTCCACGCGCCAGCCACGGCGTTCGGCGTAACGCGAGTACATGCGGAAGAGGTCGCCGGAGAAAATCGCCGCTTCGTCGCCACCGGTGCCGGCGCGAATTTCGAGGAACACGTTGCGGCCATCGTTGGGATCCTTGGGCAGCAACATGCGCTGCAGGTCGGATTCCAGAGTAATCAGCAATTCCTTGGCTTCGCGGACTTCTTCCACGGCCATTTCGCGCATGTCCGGGTCGCTGTCCTTGAGCAGCGCCTGCGCGCCTTCAAGATCGCTTTGTACACCGAGCAGCTTTTTATACCCCTGCACGACCGGCTCGAGCTCGGCGTATTCCTTGGAATAGGCGCGAAACTTCGTCTGATCGGAAATGACTTCGGCGTCGCCGAGCAACGCGGTCAGTTCCTCGAAACGGTCCTGGAGGGTGTCCAGCTTGTTGAGCAGTGACGCTTTCATTGCGGTTTTTTATCCGAAAAACTATCCGGTGAGCCCTCAAGGGCAAAGAGTTCCTGGGCCATGGCCAGCGCATCGAGGCGGCCTTCGGCAGACAGCTTTTTCAGCTGCACGCTGGGCGCATGCAGCAATTTGTTGGTCAGGCCCCGGGCCAGTTGCCCGAGCACATCTTCGGCATTACCGCCGTTGGCCAGCAGACGCAGGGCCTTTTGCAATTCTTCGTCGCGCAGGCGTTCGCTCTGTTGACGATAGGCCTTGAGCACGTCGACTGCCGCCAGTTCACGCAGGCGCACCATGAAATCGTCGGCGCCGACCGACACCATCTCTTCCGCCGCCTGCGCTGCGCCCTGGCGGCTCTTGAGGTTTTCGGCGACCACTTCGTGCAGGTCATCGACGCTGTACAGGTAAACGTCGTCCAGCTCGCCGACTTCCGGCTCGATATCGCGGGGAACGGCGATATCGACCATGAAGATCGGCTTGTGCTTGCGCAGCTTCAGCGCACTTTCAACCGCGCCTTTGCCAAGGATCGGCAACTGACTGGCGGTCGAGCTGATAACGATATCGCTGCGCACCAGCTCCGCCGGAATATCCGACAGCAGCACCGCATGGGCACCAAACTGCTCGGCCAACAGGCTGGCACGCTCCAGCGTACGGTTGGCAACGACGATGCGCTTGACCCCCAGCTCATGCAAATGGCGGGCGACCAGGGTGATGGTCTCGCCGGCGCCGATCAGCAAGGCCTGGCTGCGCTGCAAATCACTGAAAATCTGCTTGGCCAGGCTGACCGCGGCAAACGCCACCGACACCGGGTTTTCGCCGATCGCGGTGTCGGTGCGCACCTGCTTGGCGGCATTGAAGGTGGCTTGAAACAGCCGCCCCAGCAGCGGGCCGATGGTGCCAGCCTCGCGGGCCACGGCGTAGGCCGACTTCATCTGACCAAGAATCTGTGGCTCGCCCAGTACCAGCGAATCGAGCCCGGAGGCGACGCGCATCATGTGACGAACGGCCGCATCGTCTTCATGCACATAGGCACTGGCGCGCAGCTCGTCGAGACTGAGCTTGTGATAATCGGCCAGCCAGCGCAGCACGATATCCGCCGACAGCTGATCCTGTTCTATATAAAGCTCACTGCGATTGCAGGTGGAGAGGATCGCGGCTTCGCGGCTGTCGGTCAGTCGGCAAAGCTGCTGCAAGGCTTCCACCAGCTGTTCTGGCGTAAAGGCCACGCGCTCGCGGACGTCTACGGAAGCAGTCTTGTGGTTGATACCGAGTGCAAGGAAGGCCATTCAAGGTCGCTGATGGTGACGTGAAGCCGGCAATTGTCCTACTTCGAAAGATTCAGAACAACTAGTGGATATCTATTGCCGTAATTGTATGCAGCTTTTGCTGCGATCCATTCTCGTTCATGTACACACAATCCCTTGTAGGAGCTGCCGGAGGCTGCGATCCTTAGATTTCGGTTTTTCGAATCACTCCGAAGATCAAAAGATCACAGCCTTCGGCAGCTCCTGCATGGGTAGGCGGGCACAATGGGTAACGGGCATATGCGTAAATTGCCTGAGCGGTTATGTTTGGCCGAAAGCTTGTGTCATGATGATCCGACCGCAGGTTAGTCGTCCTCTTCCTATATGAATAGATCTTCCGCGTTGCTCCTCGCTTTTGTCTTCCTCAGCGGCTGCCAGGCCATGGCGCCCGTTGCGCCGGACGGCACCCCACCGGTCGAAGACACCACGCCCGCACCTGAAAAGCCCAAGGTTTACGGCTCGTTCAGCGAGGAAACCGTGTTCAGCCTGCTGAGCGCCGAACTCGCCGGCCAGCGCAATCGTTTCGACATTGCCCTGGATAACTACGTGACCCAGGCCATCAACACCCAGGATCCGGGCGTCTCCGAGCGTGCTTTTCGCATCGCCGAATATCTGGGCGCCGATCAACCGGCCCTCGACACCGCGCTGATCTGGGCGCGCAACGCTCCGGACGATCTCGAAGCGCAACGTGCCGCCGCCGTGCAACTGGCCCGCGCCGGGCGCTACGACGACTCCATGGTCTACATGGAAAAGGTCCTGCAGGGCAAGGGCGACACCCATTTCGATTTCCTCGCGCTGTCGGCCGCCGACACCGATCAGGAAACCCGCAACGGCCTGATGAAAAGTTTCGACCGTTTGCTTGAGCGCCACCCGAACAACAATCAGCTGATTTTCGGCAAGGCCCTGCTGTTGCAGCAGGACGGCGACAATCAGGGTGCGCTGACTCTGCTCGAAGACAATCCCCCGGAAGACGGCGAGATCGCACCGATTTTGCTGCGCGCACGCCTGCTTCAGCTGCTCAACCGTGGCGACGAAGCACTGCCGCTGCTGCAAAAAAGCATCAGGAAGTATCCGGAAGACAAACGCCTGCGCTTGACCTATGCGCGCATGCTGGTGGAACAGGACCGCATGGACGATGCCAAGGTCGAATTTTCCACCCTCGTTCAGCAATACCCGGAAGACGACGAACTGCGTTACTCGCTGGCGTTGGTGTGCCTGGAAGCCAAGGCGTGGGATGAAGCCAAGGGTTATCTGGAAGACCTGATCGCTCGCGAAAGCCATGTCGATTCGGCGCATCTGAACCTCGGCCGGATTGCCGAAGAGCGCAACGATCCACAAGGCGCGCTCATCGAATACGCCCAGGTTGGCCCGGGCAATGACTATCTGCCGGCACAGTTGCGTCAGGCCGATATCCTGATGAGCAACGGCAAGACCGCCGAAGCGCAGAGCAAACTGGCGGCCGAGCGTGACGAGCAACCGGATTACGCGATTCAGCTGTACCTGATCGAATCGGAAAGCCTGTCGGCCAACAAACAGGACGACAAGGCCTGGAAGGTTCTGCAACAAGCGCTGCAGAAATACCCGGACGATCTCAATCTGCTTTACACCCGCGCCATGCTCGCGGAAAAACGCAATGACCTGGCGCAAATGGAGAAAGACCTGCGTCTGATCATCAAGCGCGACCCGGACAACGCCATGGCGCTGAATGCGCTGGGCTACACCCTGTCCGACCGCACTACCCGTTACGCCGAAGCGAAAACGCTGATCGAGCAGGCGCACCAGATCAATCCGGAAGACCCGGCGGTACTCGACAGCCTCGGCTGGGTGAACTATCGCTTGGGCAATCTGGACGATGCGGAGAAATACCTGCGCCAGGCGCTCGAGCGTTTCCCCGACCACGAAGTCGCCGCGCACCTCGGCGAAGTCCTCTGGGCCAAGGGCAATCAACGCGAAGCCAAACAAGTGTGGGGCAAGTTCCTCAAGGATCAGCCCGACAGCACCATTCTGCGCAGCACCATCAAGCGCCTGACCGGATCCGAGACTCTTTAAACCATGCTTTTGCGCCACGTTATCGTTTTCAGCTTCATTGCCCTGCTCGCCGGCTGCTCGGGTTTCGGTACTCGCGAATCGGTCGAGGGCCACGGCAGCCCGGCCCAGTGGGCGGCAAACAAACAGCAACTGACCGGCCTCGATGGTTGGCAGATCGACGGCAAGATCGGCATCCGCGCACCGAAGGATTCGGGCAGTGGCACGTTGTTCTGGTTGCAGCGCCAGGACTACTACGACATTCGCCTGTCCGGTCCGCTGGGTCGTGGCGCGGCACGCCTGACCGGGCGTCCGGGCAAGGTGTCGCTGGAAGTTGCCAATCAGGGCCGCTACGAATCGCAATCGCCTGAAGCCTTGCTCGAAGAGCAGCTGGGCTGGAAATTGCCGGTATCGAATCTGGCCTGGTGGGTTCGTGGCCTGCCGGCTCCGGAAAGCAAAAGCCGCCTGAACCTGGACGCCGACAGCCGTCTGGCCAGCCTTGAGCAGGACGGCTGGAAAGTCGAATACACCGCCTACACCGAACAGAATGGTTATTGGCTGCCCGAGCGCATCAAGCTGCACGGCACCGACCTCGACGTGACGCTGGTGATCAAAACCTGGCAACCGCGCAAGTTGGGGCAATAACGCATGACCGCTGCACGCCTCACCCTGCCCTCGCCAGCAAAACTCAACTTGATGCTGCACATTCTCGGTCGCCGTGAAGACGGCTATCACGAATTGCAGACGCTGTTTCAGTTCCTCGATTACGGCGATGAAATCACCTTCGCCGTGCGCGATGACGGCGTGATCCAACTGCACACGGAGTTCGCCGGTGTGCCCCATGACAGCAACCTGATCGTGCGCGCGGCGAAGATGTTGCAGCAACAGTCCGGTAGCTCACTCGGCATCGACATCTGGATCGACAAAGTGCTGCCCATGGGCGGCGGCATCGGCGGCGGCAGCTCAAACGCGGCGACGACCTTGCTCGGCCTCAACCATTTGTGGCAACTGGGCTGGGATGAAGATCGTCTGGCGGCACTGGGCTTGTCACTGGGTGCCGATGTACCCGTTTTCGTCCGTGGCCACGCGGCGTTTGCCGAGGGCGTCGGCGAAAAACTGACCCCGGTCGAACCCGAGGAACCGTGGTATCTGGTGCTCGTGCCGCAAGTTGCTGTTAGTACGGCAGAAATTTTTTCCGATCCTTTGTTGACACGTAACACACCGCCCATTAAAGTGCGCCCCGTTCCCGAGGGAAACAGTCGAAATGACTGCTTGCCGGTGGTAGCAAGGCGTTATCCAGAGGTACGTAACGCCTTGGATTTGTTAGGTAAATTTACCGAGGCAAAGCTCACCGGAACTGGAAGTTGTGTGTTTGGGGGCTTCCCAAGCAAAGCTGAAGCTGATAAAGTCTCGGCCCTTCT
>Ga0308159_1002387_pt1 | contig 21849 bp, 19 predicted proteins | sample PhyCR1_FD_201040 | JGI IMG/M metagenome (GOLD analysis project Ga0308159, IMG submission 201040) | Phyllosphere microbial communities from UC Gill Tract Community Farm, Albany, California, United States - DLSLC.R1 | ecosystem: Host-associated > Plants > Phyllosphere > Unclassified | place: USA... | reverse complement strand
GCAGCATGTGAAAGTGCCGTCGGGGTCATCGGTACGCCTGGACTACAGCGAACAGCCGCCGATTCTGGCGGTGCGCTTGCAGGAACTGTTCGGGTTGGCAGACACCCCGCGCATTGCCGGCGGGCGCCTGGCCGTGAAGTTGCACTTGCTGTCCCCGGCGCGCCGGCCGGTGCAGGTCACGCAGGACCTGGCGAACTTCTGGGCGTCCACCTATTGCGAGGTGAAGAAAGATTTGAAGGGCAGGTACCCGAAGCATTTCTGGCCCGACGATCCTCTGGTTGCGCAAGCTACTGCGCGAGCCAAGCCAAGGGGCACCTGATCGATCTGGTGAGTATTTCAGCGGGTGAGGGCTCTCTGGTCGCGGGTAGTCATTGATAACGCCGCTAGTCACGTAGGTATTGGTGAGCGTTAATTAGCAATGCGTAGTGGCAACGACCTGCCAATGTCATGGTGCCTGGCCTAAACGGGGCAGGGCGTTGAGGGGCTTTAGAGAAAAAGCCCTTTTGAAAAGAGCTTCTGTTCTAGATTAAGCCTATTGTGTTGTCGGGATCGAACATAGAAATGGTGTCCCTTAGCAATTTGCTATAGCCGCGTTTTAATATTCGGTTTTGATAATAGATGATGCCAAAGTCTTCAAGCCGTTCTTTGAGTCTGGCGCGGCCATCTTCGTTCTCAGCGCCATCTCTGAGAATGTGTGAGTACTTTGATAGAATTGATACCAAGTCGCTGATTCGTGCTGGTTCAAGATTGCCCCTATATCGGTCCTCAATCTTCAAGTCGGTGAGTAGCTTATCATCAAATTCAAGCTTTTTTCGAACCCCTACTAAGTAGGGTGGTTCGTTGATTAGAACTCCATGGTTAAGTTGAAAGTTGTAAAGCGAATCGAAGCAACGATGATAGGGGTGTATGTGAGTGGTGAAAGTGAACTCTGTATCACCTTTGAACGCCTGATTGCATGATTTACATGAGGGAATGTGGTTGTAAAAAGACAGCGCTAGATAGGGGTATCGCTTTTTCGAATAAAAATGGTCAATATCGAATAACATTTTCTGGTCGATTTTGTTCTCATCTGGGTAGGGGACGATCCTCATCGTTGTCTCATTGCAGTATGGGCAAGTGGCCCCGTCAAAGCCAAGCTTTCTGTATCGGTTAATACAGTTATCGCTGCTTCGGTAGTTTGCGTATCTAAACACGTGGCTGAGAAGCCGATTTCCGAATGATAATGGATGGATTTTATCATTGGTTATAGTGTAAAAGTCGGCAGGTTTAATGATGGAATTTGCCTTGGTGATGATGTCGTCAAGCTCTTGTGGTACGGCAGTAATGATGTTTTTTAAGACTGCTTCATTAGAGATGTAGTCAAGGTACGCAAGTTGACGATTTGCAACTGCTGCTCCAACCAAGGCTACATGTCTAGCGTTTTGGAGCTCAGGTCGTAGGTCTTGGACTCTGGATATTAAAGCGTGAGTAGAGTACCTACCGTTTATTTTTTTGGGGTTTAGGTCGCTCCATAGCTCTTCCGCTGTCTCGGTGAGTAGTTGGTGCACGTCATCAGTCAAGAGTTCTAGGTGTTTTAAAATACTGATCATTTGCTTTTTATTCTTTTGATGATGTGAGATTTAATCAGCTGGTCATCAATAATTGAGGAAGCTTCTAGAAGTGTCGCCATTTCTTCGGGGGGGATTTGGTCGGCATCGAGTATTCTTAGTATTTTTGATATATATTTAGATGATATGTTTCCGGTTCGCTGGCCTTTTAAACCGAAGGTGGATTCGTAAATGTCAAATAAATTTGCCCCGAAAGTCTTAATGTCATTGACAAGAGGGTTAGAGGCGTCAGTGGGTGTTTGTGCGGGCAACGTCGTCAGGCACTGACTTGGTAAATCACTCACCAAAATAGGAGAGTGCGTGGTTAGCACTATCTGGGTTTTCTGTTCTGAGAGCTCAGGCAGGCAAGTAATCAACCGCTCCATGAATTCGACTTGCCATTTTGGATGCAAGTAAAGATCTGCTTCATCAATGCACAGTAATGTGCCGATGCTTTTGCTTTTAGTTGTGCGTGCCCCACCTAGCGTACTCCAGATAGAGCTGAACATATTTAAGTAGGCTCTTTGGCCGGAGCTGATGCCTGTCCAGTTTATCGAACCTGAGCGGATCATCCAAATGATCATGGAGATTTCAAGGTATGGGAGATTAAGATGGTCGTAAAAATCTAAGGTGAATGAGTAGCGGCTACTTTTTAGAGAGTCATCTAGGCGGATGTTCATAAGGTTAAAGTGGTGATCGAGATCTAATATGATGTCGATGAGTTGCGGTATGTTAAATTCTTGACCCCATATATTTTGAATGTTGTTCTCGGCGAAGTTTTTTTTAACTTCCATTAGAGCGGGCCTGAAATTAATTTCGTCGCTCTCGGAGCTGCATAATATTTTTTCAACGCTTTTGACTAGTGCATCATTACTTTTGTGGATTGAAAGGATTTGGTGTAGAAATTGGCCTTGGATAGCTACTGTTGCGAGTTGTCCATCATCAGCGTGCGCTTGCTGTCGTAGAGTTTGTTGTTGTTCAAGGATTCTGCGGAATAGGTCGCTATGCTTGCTGATTTTATCAGTGTTTGATGGGCGCGTGTATCGTTCAATTTTTATCTCAATGTGTTTTGGTGGGGCGATTTTAATTGCTCTGAATTTTTCCGATTGTATGAATTTCAATTGGTTGATGATGTCAAAATCTGGATCGTTTCCAAGTTTTGGATTTCGATTGCTGTGTCTGAAGTTGGTTGATATGTCTAGAATGTATTTCCCCAGATTCAATTGGCTTTGATCAAAAACATTGGAAAAATAAATTACATTAAGGTCTTTAAGGTCTTTAAGGTCAATTCTTTTTTGGATTGGAAATCCTGCTTGTATTTTCTGGTGCGTGTTGTTTACATAGAAAAAATCATCATGAAATTCATAGACTATTAGTGTTGGTTGTTGAAGCTTCTCGTTTCCCTTTAGTGCAAGACAGATAAGTTCTAATACGTTGGTCTTGCCAGCGCCGTTGATGCCGAGTATAGCGGTCGCATCTAGTATTTGATCGCCTAGAATTTCCGGGGGTAGGCCAGCTTGTTTTTCTCTGCTGAGTAACTGGGTTTCGGGATCGTAAGAAAATCGGAGATCATTGCGTATATTGATTCCGAAGTGTCTAAGGTTTTTGAAACTCTCAGTCCATATGTAACAGATTCTCATCTAAAAGCCCAAGTTCCCTGTTGAGTTTTGGCCGATTGCATCATTCGATCAGCCTTGTTTCTGCCAAAATAGCGGAAGGCCATCTCAATGTCGAAGCCCTCCATCATCCGTTGAAGCTTCCCGAGCTGTGGCCGCAGAGAAGGCTGATGAGTCACCCATTGGATTGGTTGGTGGTGCTGACTTCTGATGCCGCTGCATCGGATAAAGCAGGTCTTTCGGTAGTCAGGAAAGAATGATGGCTTTTCGCGACTGCAGTGAGTGCTGGTAGCATATGTCTGAAGATCGACTAATAACTGTTTTTGTATACAGTATTGGAATGGCGGCTATCTACCCTACGCTCACGCTGCGAAACTGCCAGACCTTGATTTACTGACGCGTATCCTTGGCGATGCATGTACTCGGTTTGCTAAGCGAGTCGCTGGTCAGGGAAATATGCCCAACATTGGAATGTGTATGAGTACCCATGACCATTAGGAACCTCACGCCTCTGTTTGTTGAGCATTTCCCTGATAGGTTGGAGCCAGGTGAGCTTTACCTTGCAATGGAGTTCGCAACTGCAGCGCACCTGTGTGCCTGTGGTTGCGGCAACAAGGTGATCACACCGTTCTCACCAACCGACTGGCAGATGTCGTACGATGGCGAAACGGTGTCGCTCAAGCCCTCAATTGGCAACTGGACATTTAAGTGCCGCTCTCACTACTGGCTGCGGTCTGGCCGCATTGAGTGGGCTGGAAACATCTCCCAAGAGGCGATCAACGCAGGGCGCAAGCGTGATGCTGAAGCGAAAGCACGGCAGCAGCCGGGGAGGCCAAGGGAGAGCGAAGTTTGTCAGCCGGCAGCACAAACCCAGCAGCCGACCGAAGTACCGTCCTTGATTACCAGGCTGAGGAAATGGTTCGGGTTCTGACGGAGTCGACCATCTGCGTCCCTAGCAAATACAGGGCCCTACCAAGAGGGAAAGGGCTAGGGGCGCGTAACCTTTGTGAACAGAGATTGCTCACAGTCGGGTTCACTATCCAAATGCCTGTAGTGCAGTGCCGCAGACTGCTGTAAATGATGCAGACATTCAGAGTGCAAATGCGCATCTGCCCGTGAATAGTGTGTTTAGAGAAAGCCATACGACATCGCAGAGATGTTTAGTGATCGATATTAGCGAGTGGCATGGGTAGCCGCCTGGGGCGGCTCGCCCGATGAAATTCAACTCAACCACGAGTCTGCTATTACGCCTGCACCACGTTACTGAGCGTATTTTGTTTGGAGTGCGGTTAGCCTCGTTGCATCACGCTCGGTGAATGAGCCTGCGTCGAACAAAGGCTTATCATCGGCACCATCAAGCCGTTCGACGGTAACGGTGAAGATGGCGTCCTTTGGTGGTTCGACTTTGCCCCAGTCCGAGAACTGATTAGGTGCGAGACTCCAGGATTGAGATTCGCCTGGTTCCAAACCACCGCTGATTGAGTAATTGAACGTTTCGACAAGCCAAGGCACTGAGCGTCCGGGAGAGGCGATGGTGCCTTTGAAATACGCCCGTGACACGGCGCTGGCAGTCCCGTTATTCACCGTTATTTCGATGATAGGTTGGTTACCAAGGCCATACTCTTTGGCCCTTTGATAAAAGCGAGACTTTGAAACCTGAAAGCGGGCTAATTCGGTTTTTGCAGCTTCGGATTTTTTTTGCTTGTCGACCAGCTCCTGAATTTCCGTCAAGGCCTGTTGCCGTTCTCGCTCTGCACGTTCTGTTCGTACTCGGTTTGCTTCATCGGCAACCTGCTGAGCAGTCTTTCCGTTGAGCGCAGCAAGCATATCTGCGGACACACCTTCGGCATTTTTCTTGCCCTGTAAAACCTGAGAAATATCGAGCCCCTGAAATGCAAGTACCATCACATCAGATGCGAACTGCTTGCGCTTGTCCTCGGGCAAGCTCGCAGCAACCTTTGCCGCGGAGTCTTTGAAAGCCTGTTGTGAGCTACCGTCCAGCTTGGGCTCGCCACAGCCAGCTAGCATCCCCGCCATAAGCGCTACGCATATAAATCGACGCATCTGCATTCCCTCTCAGAAAATTCAAGGCAGCATATCAAATTGATGTCGGAGTGCTTTCTGTGCAGCTTTTTGTTTTCGTACTTAGCAGAACTATTTAGGGTTTGCGCTAATAGCCTGGGCCGAGGCTATTGATGCCTATGACGCATCTTTTCAGGTCGTTCCTTCGGGGCCACAAGGCCCGGCTCGTTTCTAGCCCAGCATTTCCTTCACGATCGCGACTACATTTCTCGCATCGTCGATACCCCGATGATAAGTGCCTTGCCAAACAAGGCCTAACGACTCGACCGTCTGCTTCAGACTTTTCGGCTTATCATCGTATAGGCTTTTATGCCATTTCCTGACGTTGAAGTGCTGCAGACCGAAGAGCAGGGAAGGGCACTCAGCTAATGCTGCATCGCGCTCCAACTGGCTTGCATCGTAGTCACCCCAAGACGCCCAAGCAGCATCTGGATATCGGGCAATGAAAACTTCCAGGTCTTGGCCAACCTCCGCATAGGTGCTTGCGCCGTCCACATCCGCTTGTTGAATGGATGTCAGCTGCTTGCAGAAGTCGGAGAGTACGGGATTGATCCGAGGGCGAACGAACCGCAGGAACTCATCGACGATCTCAAGCGTTTCCAGATCGATCACCACCAAGCCGATTTCGATCGTTTCCATCTGTTCGGGGGTGACCTCAAGCGGCCTTGGGGATTCCGACGCGCCAGCGTAATCACAGGTTGCCTCGAGGTCTACGCAATAGAGATAGCGGTATGGCGCGAGGAGGTTTTGGACTGCTTGAAGATGAACAAGTTTTGCTTCAATGCTCATGCTAAGAATGCCCTACCAGATTCAATGACGCAGATTCATCCGTTGCTTTTAAACGCAAACCTACAGAAACGGTGTTTTTTTGAACGAGCGTGACCTGAAACTAAACTAGCGCTGCAGCAGCGCTCATAGTATGCCTGGTCGGGTATTATAGATAATCGAGGAAAATCGCCCCGTCATGCTCTGCCCGTACGAATGAAAGCTCATCTGGGTAACCATCGACTCCTATCAGCTTAACCATCCCATCTGCACGATCGTGCATGCAAACGAGTGTGCAAGTAGCGATGTCCGGGTCAACGGCGGCTTCATGAAGGGTGTAGCGCTCGATACGGTAAGACTCTCCGACTCCTAGACAGCGCCGATCTGTTTCACTCACTTCCTCTCTCTCACTCGTTTTGCGCAGCGTGTTCGCTGTTCGACGAACGTAGCGATCCCCTTCGTAGATCACTTCGTACACGGGATGACCTGATGTCGTACCTGCTCCCAGCGGAGTGCTAGCGTACTGAATGTTCGTCAGTGTGCCGACAAGGATCCGACTACTCACGTGGGTATCGTGCAGGTGGATGCCAGCGGGCATTCCACTGATTTGGCGGTGACTGCTGGGCCAAAGGTGTAGGCGCCACTCTTCGTCTTCCGAGCGGTTCAATAACATGACATAGAATCCGTGCGGATGCTTGAGGCAACGAGGCTTGGTCTCAACGATCCAGGCTCTTAACGCGTCTTTTATATTTGATGTTGATGTGGCGCCAATACGCTCTAGCTTAAGGAAGGACAGGTCATTAGGCATAAGGAGAACGACCGCCCACTGCTTGCTCAGCTGCAGTTATTACACTCGCTGGAATAGTGCCAAGTCCGAACATCGTTTGAAGCACTTCGGTGGGCGCAACGTTGGTAGGAATGTCAACATTGGAAGCTTCTGTGCGAATCAGTCCTAGCTCATGAGCGTATGCCGCGTAGTCGCGGTGAGACCGATGATACCTGTAGGCAAAGTCTTTCGGATCTTCACGCGTGACGATGAGTTCTTGAGACGAACCTTCTATTCGGAACGTCGATAAGCGTTTACTCAAATACAGCTGTACGTTGAGCAGCATTGGATACTCATTTTTAGCACGTGCGATCGCTAGGATCGTTGCCAGAACCTCAGACTGGACGTACTCAACGCTCCACAGAGGGCCGTCGAACGTAGCGCTACGCCGGAACCGGGCGTACTGCTCACAAAGCGCTTCATCTCTGAAGTCCAGCAGGATGGCGTCGACGCGAATTGGTTGCCTGTGTTTTTTGGCTTGCTCAAGGAGTCTCGGAAGTGTCTTTGCACGAAAGTGTCGACCTGTTCTTACGCTGATTTGATAGTCAACGGAATCGGCGACAATCCTCTCAAGGTTTTGTGAAATATCCTGAGGCAGGACGACTGCCGCTTTCTGTACTTCGTTCGGATCGACAAAAAATGAGATGTAGAGCGTCGAGAGAATGGCGAATGCACCACTTGCAACGACCGAGTTCAAAAAGCTGTTGAAGGTCTGCAGCGACGGAGATTGCACAGGGCGATTGGCAATCCAGAGAGTAGCCAGAAAGCAAAGAAGTAAAAGGCCACTGCTGGCCAGCAGAAAGCTTCTGCGTTGATGAGCAGAGCTGAAAATCCCTGAGAGCGACAAGCTGGCGACCTTCTGACATCCGTTTCGATGGCGGATTTTGCTCGGCGTGATGGCTCAATGCAAGCATGCACCGCTTTTCGCATCGATTTACACTCGTTTGAGCATCGAATTGCAGGCAAATCTCAAAGCTTCAGCTAACCTCATGCCGAAGTGATTTAGATCATCGAATCGCGAAAGAAGAAAGGGAGACTAATTTGGGAAGGATGCGTGAAGCGAACCGGAAAGCGTGTGACGTGTCACAAAGACCTATCGCTAAACGTAATTCCTTTGTGCCATACTCGTCCCATACAGCAATTCCGTCGTTGGATCTCACCCTTTAACTGCTAACTGCTGTCCTAAGCAGCGTCGAGATCCGAATCAACACGACCATCACCAGAAGCTAAATGTTTCTGAGATTCATACCAAAACGCCGTTAGGCACCTGCTTGAGCAGATCCTTGATTGGATGAACGTTAGCGAAAACGTTGTGTCGAAGCAGTGAAGGACACCATCCGTCGGCAAGCTTTTGAGAAAGCTGACGACCGGGCAAGTGGATTAGTAAAATCCGCTCCCTTCGAGAGTCGTCGTAATTGGCACCTGCGTCACCCTCGTCAGTGACTACCGTAGCAAGACCGTTACCACTAGGAATGTGGGAAAAAGGGGACAGAGAATGAGCGTTGAGCTTTTGTACGATAAGGCCAGGAAACACATGGGTGCGACGGAAGAGGAACGCCTACGTAAGGCGCGAGCCCGTACGTTCGTGATGACCAAAATTCTTGCCAAGCAGGCCAAAGCCCAAACTGTGACCGATGAGATGTTGGCTCGTACCTGCAGTCTCTGACTTTTTTCCGTCCTAAAAGCAGCCCTCGGTGGCTGCTTTTTTTTGCGCATAGAACAATGACCCCATACCTTGTCACGGAATTTCAGGCCGAAACACTAAGTGCCCTGATTCGCGAATGCTTTGGCTACGAATACCTGCAGATCTTTGATAAAGAGCAGGTGAAGTACCTCTACAACTATCTTTGCTCTCTGGGCGCCAAGTCTATTCTGCTGGAGCCTAGGTACACCGATCGAGACTTCCTCGAAGACTACTCACGCTACTACTTGAAGCGCTTCCGCAACGATGGTCAGGTCTGTGGGCGTCTACACTTTTTCAGATGTAAACTTGACCATAAGTCGCTTGATAGCATGATGATCGACAGCGCCCGACAAGACCTCAGCCGTGCCTGGTTGCAAGACAACTACCTAGGTTTTGTCGTGATCAAGCCACTCGAAAAGACTTTCATCGGGAAAACGTGTCTACGCATCGCGGGTGATCGAGGTACCGGGCCGGGTACCAAAAAGAAGATTGCCAAGCGGTACGACGTCAATCTATTTGGCATCAAGTTGCATGTGAATTCGATCGCTTTCCAAGAGCAGGACAAGGTTGTTTCCGCCTGCGCGACCACTGCGATCTGGGCCGCTTTGCACGCGCTTCCAGGTCGGAATGTAAAAAATGTACCATCGTGCAGTGAGATCACCACTGCTGCCCTGAATTTTGTGGACGGCTCTCACAACGGCTTTCCAAACAAGCACCTCACCCACAAACAGATTCAGCGATCACTCGACGTTCAGGGCCTTCGTTACCACTCAACAACAATCACGACGCAAACCCAAAAGTGGTTCCACAGCTATGCCTCAACGCATGTCGACAGTGACTTACCGATTATCCTAGCCGGCGTTGTTTACGGCCCGGAAAACGCTACGGCTGCTGACAAGCAGATCCGGGAGGCTGATGCGTTGGAGGCGTTGGAGGAGATGGAAGGCCTCGATGAAGCCGCTCGTGAAGAACTGAAAAACGAGATGAAAACCTCCACCGGTCAGCCGATGTGCTTGAAAGGTGGTCACGCTGTAACGCTGGTGGGATACGACTTCCGAGACGGAAAAGAGTGGCTTTACGTCCACGACGATCGGCTCGGCCCTTATGCTCGGGCGAAAATTGCGCCTGCTGAAGAGTTCATCAAGGCTCAAGCAGACATTGGATCTGTAGCGTCTGACGAGGTAAGGGAGTTACTCATTGATCGCTGGGCCTTGGAGTTCAGTCAGTGGGACGAAAAGAAGCAGACCTGGCTGCCGCCGCACGAAATCTTGGTACCAGATCTCGGTATCGTCCCTGCTGACAAAAAGGCCCGTCTCGACTTCAAATACGCGCATGGCACTGCGGCCATCCTTCAAAACGAACTAGAACGTTGGATGGAGGGGATTTGCCAGAACTCCTCGCTCAAGATAGAGAAGTGCTCGCACACAATAAAGCTCGCATCTATCTCGCAGATTCGGGACGAGATAACAGGTCGACCGATTGGCTACGCGGAAGGGGACAAGCTTGAGGCTGGCGACGAGTCACCCGTTGCTACCGCCGCAAACATCGAACGTTGGAACGCTCATAAGTTGAGCTTCCTCACTACCCCTATGGCTCGTCTGCAATGGAGTATTGACCTCTATTGGGGTGAGCGAAAGGTATTGAAGGTTTTGCTCGATGCCACTGATACGCCTTTGGGTGACGCGGTATCTGCCATCTATGAGCACGACTTGTTGTTCGCCGATCTATTCCTTAGATGGTTCAGGGATCAGAAGGCTAACGCTCAGTACGTCGATGTTGAGCACTTCTACAGCTCGTTCTTGAAGGTTTTGGCGAAGCAAGACCAGGACTACGCCAATTACCTCAATACCACCTACGGAAAGCTGCGCGCTCCCAAGCGTTTGGAGCAAAGTGAGATCACCCCTGAGGGTAAGGGTGCCAACCATACGGCGATTGAACGGTTCGACCCGTTGGCTATAGAGCGAACCTTGGTGCAGCGATTCCCTGACGTCATCAAAAATCCGAAGACCAAGAACCTGATTTGGGCGATCGGAAAAGACGGCAGCTTGTTCGTCGCTGAAGACTTGAAAGATCCAAAACGGGGTCACCCAAGCATGACGGGCTTGCAAGCAGCCCGGATTGCCGGCGAGATGTGGTGGGAGCCCTCTGATGAAGGATCCGGTGAGTGGGCCGTCAATCATTGTTCTGGGCGCTATAGCTTCGATTACGTGAATCCACAGAGTTTGCTGAACAATGCGATTACGAAAATCGCATCCTTCTTCCCTGATGATACCTTCGCTATCGAGCCTGTTCCCCTGCGCCGCAATGGCTAATGGATTGTCGAGCGGCTAGAGCGATTCAAGCGTTCGTGCCGCTCTCTGGGTTCTCTGGTCGGTAGGCTCCTTTGACATCATCGTCAGTTTTGACGATGATGTGTGCATGAGATATCCAGGCGGGAAAGGCAAGTGCTACCAGCGCTTGATCAACTTGATGCCTCCGCATCAGACCTACATCGAGACGCACTTGGGAGCGGGCGCTGTCCTGCGCCACAAAAAGTCTGCCGCTCGAAACATCGGCGTGGACGTAGATCCCGCTGTTCACGAAGCCTGGGTTGATCACCAGGTTGAGAGCCTTGAGCTCATCCAAGGCGATGCTTTGAGCTACCTGAGCAGCTTTTCATTCGATGGTAGCGAACTGATCTACGCTGACCCTCCGTATGTGACGGAGACTCGCCGTCGAGCCAAAATTTACCGTTTCGAGTATGACGTGGGCCAACACGAGCAACTGCTCTCAACACTTAATAGTGTCCCTTGCAAGGTGATGATTTCGGGTTACGACAGCGTCCTCTATAACGACACACTTCAAGGATGGAGAAAGGTAACGTTCATGGCGAAGACGCACACGGATGTCAGGGAAGAGTGCGTTTGGATGAACTACGCTGCCCCCAAAGAGCTTCACGACAGTCGTTTCTTAGGTGACACGTTTCGTGAGCGGCAGACCATTGCCAGGCGCCAGTCCCGTCTACGAAATCGAGTTATAGAGATGGATCCGGTAGAACGCAGTGATTTCCTCCACTGGATCACGCAGACCTATGGCTCCGTTCAGGAGGCCCGGTAATGCAGAACGGTGTTGTATTCGTAGACGCCAAGATCTACAGCCGCGATTTCCCTGACGCCATGAGCGAGGTGCTCCCAGGTGTTTCATGGGGCTTGATCGAAGCATTCCCGACTCCGGCGTACTGGGCCTATCAGGTGTGGGCAAACGAGCAAGAGCCCGAGCCGCTCAATTATAAACTTGGCGCCACCTTGGCTGAAGAAGTCGGGGCGTGCCTGCTGGGTGGCCATGGTATCCCGGCGAACGTCGGACTGGCAGCCTTCGCTCACCTGAGAAACCTCGGGGCTTTTGACGCTGAGGTGCCCAGTGAGGAACAACTGCAAGAGTGGTTGAGCATCCCACTGAAAATCGGCAGTCGCTCAGTGCGCTACCGCTTCGCCAAACAGAAGGCGCGTTACCTTCATTCGGCGCTTGCAGCCTTGGTCTTAGGGGATGTTCCTCTCCATTCTGGCCGGGCGCTTCGGGACTGGTTGCTGGAGCTGCCGGGAATTGGCTACAAGACTGCTTCGTGGATTGCTCGCAACTGGCTTGATGCAGATGATGTCGCCATCCTGGATATCCACATCCTGCGTGCAGGGGCGTTGGCTGGCTTCCTCTCCCCCGGCCTCACCGTGGAGCGCCACTACCTGAAGCTTGAAGCTGAGTTTCTTGCGTTGAGCAAAGCGATCGACGTTCGACCCTCCAAGCTCGATGCGCTGATGTGGTACCAGATGATGTCTGCGCCTACCGTCGTCCACGGACTGCTGAACCAAGCTGGTTTGAAAGCCGCCTAGTGCTATGGTGTCCGCCCGCCAACGAGTGCAACACCAACCCCAGTGAGAACACCTGCAGGTGCGAGTCGACCAGCCCACGGTTCACCCGTAATTCCCAATGGGCAAAACGAGTAGTCCAAGGCTTCAGCAATCACGGCTATGATCGCCAAGAGTGCTCCAGCGTCTCGCCAGATCAGGCTTTCACCGTGCTGGTATTTGGCACGTGTCTTACCGGGCTCGGCCACTAGGAGCAACCGCGTTGCCTGCTCTGTGGGCAGAGCGTCATGGCACTGTTCTTCCAATCCTGCAAAGGCCTCCACTGATCCTGATATCTCGACAAGACCGTGCCGGCGACTATCGTAGCGGAGCCAGTTCGAGGCGGCTGGAAAGTTAACCAGGATATGGATAGGGTGGATGGCGCCGGCAGATGGCGCCGGTCGCAATTCTAGGTCGAAGCCATAGTCCGATTCTGCAATCGCCTGCGTTCGTGCACAGCGCCACAGCAACTGGCCCAACTGGCCTTCACTCAAGGCATTGAACGTTCGCCTGGTGCGCCTATGGTCGAGTAGATTGAGGAGGCCTTTGTCGCCGACATCCTCTATCTCGGGCAGCGCATGGAATGTTCCATCAGGCCAGGTGAAGGGCTGATAGTAGCCATGTTCCGCTCTTACCGTCGGGCTACCGAGCTTGATCCATTCCATGTTCGATCTCGTGCCAGACCTCGAAGTACTTGTTGCAGCCTCTGCAGTTGCCGCACGGCACGCTCGATTTGTGGCAACTGTGAGCCCAGGCCAGGATAGAGGAGGGCACGCCAGCAGTTCTTACCAACTCGGTGGTGCTCAACTCGATCGCAGGCGCCTCAACGGTCATTTCACCCTCCTGAATGACCATCAGCTGATTGATGGCAGCGATGAACTCCGGAGTGCCATCGCGGTGGGAACCATCGGATTTCACGGTACCCAAGTAGAGCTTGTTCACGCCGAGGCTGATGGCTTTCATGGCCGCCAGGGTGACGAGCATCTGGTTTCGGTATGGCCACCAGTCACTGGCAGGTGCATAGGCATCAGCCTTGCCTCCGGCCATGTCGCCGGAGCCGACCGATCGGCAGTCGATGGAAATGACATGGTGCTCAATCTGGAGCTGCTCGCAGATGGCCTTTGAGGCGCAGATCTCAGCCTGAGCGGCGAGTTGCCCATAGTTCAGCGTGATGCCGATTTCAGGGCGCAGCCACCAGGCCACCGCGAGTGAATCCATACCACCTGATAAAAGAAGGGCGCACTTCATAGTTCAGCTGCCTTCCATGCGGTTTGGTAAATGGCGGTGACGAAGTCCTTGGTCAGCGTGCAGCCGGAGCCGGCCATCATCTTCTGATCCTCTTCCGACTCATTCTCCACGTACATGATGACAGGCTTCTTAAGTGCGCGTGCGTAGCCGATTTCATAGATCGTCCCGGCGTCGAGGCCATCCCCGATCGCGAGCATGAGATCGCATTCGTGGATCGCATCGAGATCCTTCTGCACGACTTCATCCGCAGGCCCGTGGCCAACGTCATGGACAGGGGAAAATACGTTCAACCCCATTTCCAAAAGCCGGGCGCGGGCTTCCTCGACGAGCCAGAGCTGTGCCAGCGAGAAGAAAGGGCCGGCGAGGTAAACCAGGGGAGGCCTACCTGTTCTGGATTTCTTCGGCAGGCTGGCGGCGGCAGGGTGATAGGTCTCCAGTTCAGCTTTGGAGGCAAAGCCCTTTGTCTCGCAGTAGTACGCCGTGGCACGTGAGGCCTGCATGGCGGCCTTGAGTGGCGTAAGTCCCTCTTCGAGCCAGAAGTGTGCGAAGCTGGCGACGAACACGTCACCTGAACCTATCTTCCACACCTGCGACGTCACAAAGGAGGGGATGTGGTGCAATTGGCCGTCGTGGAAGAGCAGGGCGCCGGCAGGGCCCATCTTGATGATGACGATCTCGGCATTCTGAGACTTCGATAGTGCCCGCACCAAATCGGCTGCGCTCAACTCGTCATTGCCATGCAGCGCTTCGGCTTCACTTCTGTTCAGGACAAGCGCGAGTCGCTCGGCCTTGGAGCCATTCTCATGAAAGGGGGCAGGGTGCCGGGAGCTCTGTGGGTCGTAAACAGCATTGCGGGCATCTACGACGCAGTCACCTTCGAGCAGTCCGAAGCGAACCACATTTTCGGCAGTGATTTGAAGGATCGTCGAAGAGGTCTCTGGTAGCGGCTGGATCGACGGCTTGGCAAGACCATGGGTATACCGGAAGTGCAGGCTATGATCGATGGGATAGCTTGCAACAGAGAAACCTTCAAGCACTGCTCTCTGGCGTAGAATGGCCTCCGCCGTAAGATCAGTGTAGGTGTCCAGCGCGACGTGCCCGCCAAGGCGCGCTATCGCTGTAGCTGCTCGCCCGCCAGAGCCAAAAAGCTCTTGCCAGGTGGGGCACATGCACTGCTCGTAATACACACCGCCAGTTAGTCTGATCAAAATCATTCCTCCTTGATCGGCGAGATTTTGATCGAGATCTGAGCGCCCGTTTTAGCCGTAACTATTGCGGAATAGTTCGTACCACTTTGGAGGCAGGCGATCAGCCGAATAACCTTGGGAGATGCAATACCGCCGGCGATATGCTTGTTCCAAAATGCGCAGGCGACGACGTTGCCGTTGATTTCACCAAGGCCAATTCCAAGTGTATCCCCGACTTCGATCTCGCTCACGACCTCGGGCTTTGGAGAAGCAAGCTGGGTCTGCAGGTACAGCGTATCGCAGGCAGTCTCCGTTGGAGCGCCGGCTGTATAATCTCTAAAAAGCCTTCCGTCAGTACCTGACATTACGTTCCCCATCTTCCCTATGTGAACCAACGCAGCAGCGGCCCAGCGTCAAATCAAAGCCAGTTGACAGCGGTCGGCTTGATGCTAGAGTGCCAGTACTCTACCCCTGTTGTATCCGATTTGCCATAGGCCGCGTCTCAGCGGAAGAGCACTATTTACAGGGGGCAAACCGGTCAGACTACGCTCTGGCTGTGCTCCAATTCGTGCCAACACAAGGTCGTGTGCGCTGATGTCGAAAATCCTAGATTTTGAGATAAAAAACTACAAAGGGATTGTGAACACACGAATTGAGCTTGCAGGACGACTGGACAACCCTGTCGTGACACTTATAGGGCTGAATGAAAGTGGCAAAACCACGATATTGGAAGCAATCTCGCAATTTGTGAGCAGCGACCGGTCTGTTTCAAGGCTTTACTTCTTCAGCCCAGAAAACAAAGATCAGTTCACCTTCATCCCTGCCAGTAAGAAAGGTGCGTTTACTGGCACCGTATCGATTGCTGCGACTGTTGAGCTTGAAGCGCATGATGTGGAGTCGATCAAGGCCCTGGTGAGCCGTGCTGGGCTGGATGTGGACGCCGAGGCGCTAGCGAGACCCTTCAAGATCGCACGGGAGTTCAGCTTCGAAAATAGTATGCCGAAGTCAAGGATTGCTAGCCTTGGGTTCGACTTTCGCGTCAGGCCCCAAGGGGAAGGGGAGTTTGAGATTTATGCCCAGCCGGATGATGAAAACGAAAATCTGTGGAAGCGTACGGCTGATTTGATCGAGGCTTCGATACCCAAGGTTGCGTATTTTCCGACATTTTTGATCAATGTGCCTGAGCAAATCTCGCTCGCATCCGATGGTTATGAGGGTTACGAGAAGAGGCATTATCGGGAAATTGTCGAGCGCATCATCAAATTCGCTGGCTTCGATGTTGACCGGGATGTGAACAGACCAATCGAGTCGTTTCGGGCCGCTAACGGTGCTGACTGGTATGAGAAGTTCCAGCGAAGCACAGCAAAGGGCCAGATTGATAATGTCTTCCAGCAGGTCTCCAACGCGCTTTCCTCTGAAGTGATTGGCGGTTGGCGGCGCGTTCTTTCGCGTAATGCCACAGCAAAACGGGTTGACCTCAAGTGGATAGTCGGAGGGGCTGATGACCCCAATGCTGTCGTGTCGTTTGTCGTGAGTAACCGCGATACGACTTACAAGATCGCCGAGCGATCGATCGGCTTCAGATGGTTCTTTACATTCTTGCTGCTCACGGGATTCAAACTTGAGCGTGAAAACCAGCATAAAATCTACGTCTTTGACGAGCCTGCTGCAAACCTGCACTCCCGCGCTCAGGCAGAGCTGTTGGATTACTTCGAGAAGATGGCGGCCAGCGGCGATAAGATCATCTACTCAACCCATAGTCACCACATGGTGAACCCAAAGTGGCTTTCCGGGGCTTACATTATCGAGAATCGCCCTGCAGGTCAGGGTGATGATGAAGACTACGATCTCGACTTCACGCCTGCTGAAGTGAACGCTATCAAGTACAAGCAATACCTGAACAACTTCCCAACTCGTACTCACTATTTCCAGCCAGTGATTGACCGACTGCAGTATGTCGTACCTGAAATTGTAGGGACTTCACCCTGCGTGATCCTGGAAGGAATCTCGGATTACTACGCGCTCAAAGCAGCCGCAATGCGGACTGGATGCAAGCTGCGGTTTAACCTGATTCCAGGTGTCGGTTCAAGCGCGTCAGGCAACCTGATCAGCTTGCTCATGGGTCGCGGCGAGAAATTTATTGTTCTGCTCGATGACGATAAGGAAGGGCGAAAAGCCCGAGATCGTTACTGTGAAGAATGGATCTTGTCCGAGCATGTGGTAATCACCCTCGCAGATATCGACGCCTCATTTGAAGGAATGGCCCTGGAAAAGCTCGTGGGAAATGACAGCATGGAGGTTGCTCAGAAAAGCCTCGGATTGAGCTCCCTGCCTACCAAAGCTGAATACGGCTTGATCTTGGCGGAGAACCTCCACAAAGCAGATACGTCGGTAGAAATTTTCTCGGCCCAAGGCCTGCAGAACCTTCACTCAGTGCTCACATCTCTTGGGAAGCGCATTTCTGCGCTGTAGTGCGAGAGCATTTAGCTGGGAGCTAAGCCCATTACCTCCCCGTAACAATGCCTGGCACGGGCGAGACTGGGCGACTGCAAGTACTGAACCCGTGGGCCGCATGTCAGCAGTCAGCGCAGCGATAAGGCTTGTTTGCCACCAAATAAAAGACCAATACGGGTGGTTCGGCGATAGTCATTTGATCCGGACTACTGATGTGATTAAAGCGGAACGAGCGGGGCGGTTTAGGAGCTGACTAAACTGAATAGCCGATAAGTAGTCGCTACCTTTCGTGAGGGCGGACGCAGTAGTTTACAAGAATTCAGTCGGTTGATTTCCGGGTAGCATCTTCTAACACTGCGTACGCTCCGGTAGTAGATTTTGTACGTGGCAGTGAGGGCGTGTACTTCACGCCCCTTAGTCCCTAATCAGGTACTGTTTTTAGTAGCGAAGGTTACCCACTTGAAGAACTCAGGTTCTTTATTTGTGTAGGTCACGCTGTGGGGGAATTCGTGGTGCTTGCTGTCTTTGCCACTGATTCTCAGTGTTACGCTTCCTGTTTTCCAGTTGAAGTTGATCTGGCGCAAATGCCTATCGCCGGCTTCATTTTTTTCGTCTGTCTCGATGTCGCAGGGATGCCTTCCAGATCATCTGTCCGTGGCGCTCAAAAATAAATGGGCAACGTCAATGTAGATCTCTACCATCTCCTGCTCTGGAATGGAAAAATCATGCTCAGTGTCGTTTCTTGCTTTATTAAGTTTCTCAAGGACGGTTAATGACGGGAGTCCGCATTTTTTTAAGTGGTTTGATAGCGCGTGAAAGTTTCTTAAGCTTCTAAGTGAGACCGCGCCAAAACCAAGACAGACATCTTCCATCCTCATGTGAAGCGCTCGCTTCGCATTTGATAAAGCGTTGATTAGATACCTAGGACTGGTTCCGTCTGCAAGATCTTGTCTGGCGAAATTTAAATAATCTTCCGCAGACGGATTCTGTCGGCAATGGTACACACTCCAGAGGAACGATACGGAGTCCGGGTCGATGTCATCAGGGTCAAACATATGCTCATCTCATAATGCGAAAAGTAGTTGCCGCCGCTCGGTTTCGTCTGCCCTGCCACCGCAATCGCTATTTTAAGGGGCGACTTAGGTCAGCAAGTAGATCAGGCAGCATCCTTTCCTCATCTACTGTTTCAATGAAGCTAGTCACCTGCGATAGAGTCTCGAATTTTTCGATCAGTTGAATGAGTTTGTCAGCGAATTTTCTGTGCTCTCTGTCTGCGTGTGGCTTTTCAATAAGGATTGAAGATCGATAATCGGAATTGCAGTTGGCTAGCTGAACGAATCGTTGCACTCCTTGGATAGAGCAATACCTGCCGTCGTAGTGCGCATAGTGTTCGAAGCGGTTACTGTCTTTCAACAGAAACGCTTCCAGCAAAACTGAGTCTTGCGTTTTTCCGCCAGGAAGCAGAGTGTTCTGGAGCTTACACCGCAGCATTTCGATGGCTTCTCGGATTTGCGGTTGTAAACTGTAGACGTTCGACTTTGTCCGTGGATGGAGAGTGGTTTTCGCAAAAAAATGAAGCGCAAACAATTTTATGTACGCATCGCAAATGGCGTCTAGAGGCTTAATCCTCTCTTCCAGCTGGAACCAGTTGCTTGGGTCAATTACGTCCAGCTGCCTCTGGAGAGCGCCGGCGAAGCGCGAAACATTTTTTTTTGCTTCAAGGCTGATGTCTCTAAGGTAATGCGGGTCATTCGTTTCGCAATAATCGCCATAATGAAGAACAAGGGTTTGATAGCCATCGAGAAGCGTATCTAGGCGATCACCATCCGCTTGCGCTCTCAGAGCCTCGACTATCGGGGTAGGGTCGAGATTCAGAGTGGTATTTTGGACATTCATAATTTGGACTCGGCAGATCAAATCTTCGACGAATCCGCTGCGAGGTTGAATGCGACCATCCGGTGACCGATGGAAAATCTCACCTAGCTTTAACGGAAATTGGCTGCCCACTCGGGCACTTGAATACTCAGACACTTGGTTACCTCTCGCATTCCTTGACCTAGGGCTCTCACTCATCCCTAAGTGTACCCAAACTGTCCGTGCCTTCCGAGGGCATTTTCACCAGTCAATAGCTCATTGTCCGGGTTCGCTGAGCGCCATAGGTGGAGTCGCAATTGCAACCGGTATAATCGACTTTTAGCTCGGGCATATTGCGCTGCTGACGTAGCGCTTTTCCACATTGGAAATCGATTGGTTTTTTCTTTCCAGTTCGATTCTGACATCGTCCCATTCGAGAAGTAACATTATTGGTTTTGCACCCGCTTCATGTAGTGTGGAACTGTAGGCACCTACGGCAAAGGAATTTCCATCATTTAGCGCTGCATATTTTTCTAAGTGACCAGTTATGGTTGCTCTTGCAGCGTTTGTTGTGGTTTTGACGAGCTTTCTAGCTTCATCTTGGATGTTGCTAATTGCTCCCATATATGATCTTGCAGATTTTTTTAGATCAATTTTTTCTGGAAGTTCATTTAGAACTGATTTTTTGAAGCCGCTATTTTCGGCAAGGCGTGCCTTGAGGGCGTAGATGCCAATGTTAAATACAAGGTGTTGGGCTTGTTTGTTTTCGTCTACAGTCCATCGGTCGGGATTGTCAACCAGGTGTACAGCGATACCGCTATGGCTCACATGGTTTCTCAGTGCCTCCATCAGCCGATAGTCTAGGTTTTCGTCGTAATGTTTGTTGGTAAGTTTTTTTAACGCTGATTCAGTCTCGGTTTCATCTCTGGCGCATTTTGAGGCTTTGCTGGATATTAGTTCGGTATAATTTTTACCAGATAGTATAAAGTTTACGATTCTGCGGTTGAGCGATGAGTTTAAGTCATAGGCCCTGTGATAATCGAATCTGTGGTCGACAACCTTTTCCACGGTGAGCATCAATAGCTATTTTTCTAGATCTAAGAAGTTTCCTAGTGCAAGGTCGTAGCTTTCTTCGATGTTTAATGCAGCAGTAAGCGTTTCTCGAGCATGAGCAATGTTTGTGTAGTCATTTTTGTTAATTTCGACAATCGGAAATTGCCCGAGTGCGGCAATTTTTAAAAAATACTCGTATTTGAATTTTACTTTGTTTTCAGTTGATTTCATGCTTGTCTCGGGGGTGAATGAGATTCAACGGCTGGTCTTTAAGGCAAATTCTCATACTAAGATTTCTCGATTGCAGCAGCCAGTTTAGAGATGCCGTCGCGAACTGCATTGATGTTGTCATCCAGAGTGGCGAGGGCGCCATTCACATTTCCTGCCACATCATTAGTGGTCACCAACCTACTTGGCAAGCTTCTCCACTGCGGTTAGCGAGGCGTCTTGGTGAATGCCTGCGATGTGCTGATCGTAGTGGTGTCAATCCTTGGTGAGGGGCTGGGCTGGCAGGAGGTTTTTGGCTGTCAATGTGTCGCCACTGGAAGGGGGGAGTTCGTCAATCACTCACCAAAAGGTTGACAGTCAACCAGTGTCAATGGGTCGTATGGGCAAGCCACGTTTTTCCTGGATTATACGGTGTCAATGTATAGAACTGAATTGCGATGCAGGTCATTACTGGCCGGATGACCCGTTGGTGGCCGAAGCGACGGCCCGGATCAAGCCGCGTAACTAGGCGTGATGCAATTCAAATGTGGGAGCTGGCTTGCCTGCGATCGCATCGCTGCGGTGTCACTGAAAGACCGCATCGTCTGCATCGCAGGCAAGCCAGCTCCCACAAAGATTAATGGTGTAGGTTATTGCGCGGCAGGCAGCAGGAAGCGGGCAATGACCGGTAAATGGTTGGAGATGCGCAACGTGTCCTCCTGCCTCACCTTCGCCTCTACCCGCTTGATGCGCGGGCTGTAGAACAGGTAATCCAAGGTGCGATCCGGCCCGTCCAGGCTTGGGTCATTGGGAAAGTGCGTCAGCCATTTTTCACGATCAATCCCGCTGGATTCGCTATTGCGCGGGATCATCGGGTACTTGTCCCACAGCAGGTGCAGCTCGCTGTCCGGCGCATACTGGCCACGCTTAGCCGCATCCAGGCGCAGGTATTGGCCCAGTGGCAGCAGGTTGAAATCCCCGCCGATCAACCAGGGCGTGCCCCGGCCTTCGAATTTATCCAGCAGTTTGGCTGTGGCTTGCACCTGTTGTTGCGCGGCCGAGCGGCCAGGTGCGCCGCCGTCCAGGCGTGTATTGAGCACCGCCAGTTGGCCGCCATCGCTCAAGGGCAGGTAAGTCAGCAGCAACGCAGGTTTAGGCTGGAACTGCCGGCTGATGAAGTTGGCTTCGGCGGCCGGCAGTTGCAGGCGCTCGGCGTGTTCGATCTGGTAGCGGCTGAGCGTAGCGAGCTTGCGCCCCACGCTACCGAAGATGTGCAGGCTGGGCACAAAGTCGGCTTTCCAGTCGAAGGCCTGGGCGCTGCACGGGTAGAGGTCGACCAGACGCTCCTGCAACAGCGCGAGCTGGTCCTGATAGTGGGAAGGCTTGGCGCCTTCGTCGACTTCCTG
>Ga0308159_1002383_pt1 | contig 21901 bp, 19 predicted proteins | sample PhyCR1_FD_201040 | JGI IMG/M metagenome (GOLD analysis project Ga0308159, IMG submission 201040) | Phyllosphere microbial communities from UC Gill Tract Community Farm, Albany, California, United States - DLSLC.R1 | ecosystem: Host-associated > Plants > Phyllosphere > Unclassified | place: USA... | reverse complement strand
AACGTGGATCTCACTACAATGATTCCCGAGCTGCTGTCGGCGTTACCGCTGACGCTCGCGATTATGTTTGTGGCTCTCATTGCCGGTTTCTGCCTGGCTCTTGTGGCAACCACTTTCCGGGTGCGCAGAGTGCCGGTGATTAGCCAAATCGCCGACCTTTACGTGTCTTATGCCCGAAGTGTTCCTGTCGTGCTCCAGCTGTTTGTGGCGTTTTACGGATTGCCGATGCTGGCGGATGTGCTGCATGTGGAAGACGTCTTTACGGCGACTATTGCCTCGATGGTCGGGCTGAGCCTGTATCACGGCGGCTATCTTTCCGAAGTCATGCGACCGGCCTATCTGGCGGTGGAGCGCGGACAGCACGATGCCGCCGACAGCATGGGCTACAGTTTTCGCCAGAAGCTGACGCGAATTGTCGTACCGCAGGCGCTGCACATCGGCTTGCCGGGCTACGGCAATTCGATTATCTACCTGATTCACAATGTGGCGCTGGTGATGTATATCGGCGCGGCCGACGTCATGGCGACGGCGCACCTGATTATGGAACGCGATTACAACCAGTATCAGTTCGGCACTTATCTGGTGCTGGCGGTGCTGTACTCCCTGTTGTGTCTGATTGCCTGGCTGATTGTGCGCGTCTTCGAGCGCCGCAGTGCAAAGTACACGTCGAAAACGGCGCAAACCAAGATAAAGCTCACGCCGAGCGTCTGACAGAGAGAGTGATTGACTATGTTTGATTTGGATGTGTTGCTGCCGGATTTCTGGAGCATCCTGGACGCCGTGCCTGTTACGCTTGCGATGGCGTTGACCATTTTTATCTTCTCGACGCTGGTCGGCGGCCTGTTTGCGTTTATCGAGCATCGCCGTTTCCCGGTGCTGCGCCAGTTTGTCATCGGCTATAAGGTGGTGTTCAAGGGCGTGCCGATGGTGGTGGCTATTTTCCTCGCCTATTACGGATTGCCGCCTGCGCTGCATTTCGTCGCCTCGCTGTTTGGCATTGAGGTGAACGGGCATTCATTGCCGAACTGGGTGATCATTATTGTTGCCCTTAGCGCCTGTGTCGCGGCGTTTCAGGCCGAAGTGGTGAAAGGGGCGCTGAACTCGTTCGACAGTGGGCAATCCGACGCCGCCCATTCGCTGGGTTATACTCAGGGCCAGTTATTTCGTCGGGTACTTTTTCCGCAAATTATCGTGTCGGCCATACCCGATCTCGCCAACGCATTCATGGTTATCATGAAAGCGCTGTCGCTGGCCTTCGCCATCGAAGTGGTGGATATCTTTGCGCAGGCGCAGTTGACTGCCGCGCTGAATTTCTACTATCTCGAAGCGTTTATTATTGCTGCGTTGTTCTACATGGTGATTGCCTACGTGGTGACCAAAATCGCCGATATCCTCGAGGCAAGATTGCGGGTCAGAACCTGATAATCGATTCGGCAGGGAAGCCGAATCCTCCTTGCTATTTCAGTGACTGAACGCGGTTAAGCTGCACAGGAAAACTTGCCACCAGCCAATCGATAAATACTCTCAGTCGGTGGGTGAGGTGGCGGTTTTGCGGATACACCACGTGAAAGGGGTAAACCGGCGGTCGCCAGTCCCGCAAAATCTCCACCAGCCTGCCAGATTGCAGCCCCGGCGCGGCGCAATAACTGAAGGTCTGAATAATGCCGATGCCCGCCAACCCGGCGGCCAGATGCGCATTGCTTTCATTGACGCCCAATCGATGCTCCGATTTCATCTCGCTTAACGTGTTGTTTTTCATGAATTTGAAAGGCACTGCGCGGCTGTTGTGATGGGTCACGTAACTCACCAGCCGATGCCCGTTGTTAAGCTCTTCGGGATACGCCGGTACGCCGTAGTTTTTTAGATAGGCGGGTGAAGCGCAGGTTATCATTTCCGCATTGCCAATCGAGCGAGCGACCAGAGACGAGTTATCCAGCCTGCCGCCTCGAATCACGCAGTCCACATGATTACCGATCAGGTCGACATGATTATCTGACACGCCAAGGTCGACAATAATATCGGGATAACGGGCGATAAAATCCGGCAGCGCCGGAATAAGAATATCGGTCGCCGTAGACGACCCAATATTGATACGCAGCGTTCCACGCGGCTTGCTGCGTGCTGCATTTAATGAGGCATCGATATCTTCGAGGTCGGTAATGACCCGCAAAGTCTGGTCATAATAATCCTGTCCTTCAGGCGTGACCGTCACACGTCGAGTGGTACGCTGCAATAATCTTGTGCCCAGATGACTTTCCAGCTCTTTGACCATTTTACTCAATGTCGCATTCGGAATATCCAGCGAGTCTGCGGCGCGGGTAAAACTTTCCATCTCGACCACTCTGGCAAAGGCTTTTATCGCCTGTAACTGGTTCATGGATTTATCTCACCTCGTCCAATAGGATGACAATTATCTACCTGTGTGAATAATCATTTTCATTTTACACGATTTATCCAAAGTGTTTATCGGCCTATTGTGGATTCAAGCCCGAGACAACCCGCGCTGCTTTAAAAGCCGGAGGTCGGAAAGGCAAGATTAACCACTCATAAACATCATCTGGAGCACATCATGAATACACAACTGGCAGGTAAAATCGCATTGGTTACAGGCGGCAGCACAGGTATTGGTCTGGCAGCGGCTCAGCAACTGGCAGCACAGGGCGCACGCGTCTTTATCACCGGACGTCGTCAGGCAGAGCTGGACGCTGCGGTAGAGTCGATAGGTCAAGCCGCCACCGGCATTCGCGCCGATGCCTCGGTATTGACGGATCTGGATAATGTCTATGCCGAAATCGCCCGCAGCGCAGGCCATCTTGACATTCTCTTCGCCAATGCAGGCGGCGGCGATATGTTGCCACTGGGCGCGATTACCGAGGAGCATTTCGACCGCATCTTTGGCACCAACGTGCGCGGCGTGCTGTTTACGGTGCAAAAAGCCCTGCCGCTGCTGTTTGACGGCGCATCGGTCATCTTGACCTCATCGACGGTGTCGGTAATGGGTACCGCAAACTTCAGCGTTTACAGCGCCAGCAAGGCCGCCGTACGCAACTTTGCCCGCTCATGGGCGCTGGATCTGAAAGACAGAAAGATTCGCGTCAACGTGGTCAGTCCGGGTCCGGTCAAAACGCCGGGGCTGGGTGGACTGGTCGAAGAGGGCGAACGTCAGGGACTGTACGATTATCTGGCTTCGCAGGTGCCTCTCGGCCGTCTCGGCGACCCTGCCGAAATCGCCAATGTGGTGGCTTTCCTGGCGTCCGACAGTTCAAGCTTCGTAAATGGCATTGAACTGTTTGTAGACGGCGGCATGGCGCAGATTTAAGCCGGTTATCGATGAGATAGAATTGAAACATGGGCCGCCGCAGCCTTTGTGGGTAAATGAAACCCTGGCGGCGGTCATATTTTCAGACAAAGCCGTTCATATGGAAAAATTAATTTAAAAAGTGGCTTTCAAGATGGGGTTATTCTGATAATTCCCTTATTTTCGTCAAGTCCCAAAAATTTGTTTGTTCAAAAATACCTCACTAAAAACAGTCGGTTAATTTTTTTCGCAATAATGTCCAGCATTATCAACAAGGTGAGGGACGTAAAAAGTTCAATAGTCCATGCCTATTTTTCAAATGCCTGCAACAGAGACAGACCACGGCTCATAAACGGGGTATATAGACTATAATTAGAAACGTTAGACAAGAGTTGCCTTAATTAAAATTGACGTTTTAGGAGGTAGAAATTGTTTATTTCTGATGAAGCAAAAGGTAATAAAATAATCGGCGAAGCAGCCACGAACCTTATCTTCAACAGGGAACCCATAACGACCGCGAATTTGATAAAACAGCTTAAAATCATGGCTGAAATCGAAGCGGACGAAGACAGGCTGTTGTTGATGCATGAGACGTGCCGCTGGTTGCAGGGCTATATTAGCCTGAGCTGCCGCAAACCTGAACGCGCAGGTTGGCTCGACGGGACTCACACGCTGGCAAATTCGCCATCCTCTCTCATCCGACTGGTATCGTCGCAAAATCTCGATTAAGTCTTTAACTGTCATCGATTGAAAGTAAGCATCGATCGAAAGCACGTTGAAAATTAAGTGTTTATCACACTCATTCTTCTCGTGGCTTGACTCTAACTCGACAGTAGGTAGACTGGTCTACCTACTTCGATATAACGAGAAGCCTGTCATGCCCGCCAATACCTCTTCCAGCAGCGCACGAAGCCGCCTGCTCGATGCCGCCCGCATCCTCTTTTACAACGAAGGGATCGCCGCGACCGGCATTGACTCACTGGTTAAAAAAGCCGGTGTCGCCAAAAAAAGCCTCTACAACAATTTTGAATCCAAAGCCGAACTGGTCGCCACCTATCTGGAAATCCGTCATGAAGAGTGGCTGGCCTTTTACGCGCATCGTGTTCAGCAGGCATCAAGCCCGCAGGAGAAGGTAAGGGCGGTATTTCTTGCCTATGAAGATCATGCCGAATTTGCCTACGAACGCGGCTTTCGCGGTTGTGGATTGCTGAACGCCGCCGCCGAATTACCCGCCGGTGCGCCGGGTCGCACCGCTGTGCGCGGCCACAAGGAGCAGGTTGAGGCTCTGCTGGTAACCCCGCTTTGCGAGCTTCTTGCGGGTGATGAAACGCGCGCTGCTTGGCTCGCCCGTCATTTCGCCTTTTTGCTCGAGGGCAGCATGTCGCGTGCCGGACTGGAAGGGAACGGTGATTGTGTCCGTCAGGCCATGACCATGGCCGATGAAATGATGGAGGCGCTATGAGTCTGCCCGCCCGGGAGCGAATGACAGGTATTTTTGGTGTGCTGATTGCGGCACTGCTTTGGGGCTCGACCGGCACGGCCGCCACGTTTGCGCCCGACGTGAGCGCTGTCGCCATCGGCGCTGTCGCGATGGGAATTGGCGGCTTGTTGCAGGCCGCGATCGCCGCGAAAAGTATCCTTGAGTTTTCTGCACAACTCGCGGCACAAGGGCGGTTGTTACTGACCGGCGCCTTGGCGGTCGCCGTGTATCCGCTGGCGTTCTATGCCTCGATGCATCTGGCCGGAGTGACCGTCGGCACCGTTATTTCCATTGGCTCTGCGCCTCTGTTATCGGCACTTATCGAATACCGTCTCGAGGGGCAGCGTTTGACGCGGCGCTGGATGTCTGGCGCAACGATCGGCGTTATCGGCATGCTGCTGCTGAGTGTGGCGCAAAGCGGAGGACATGGCGCCACCGGCGACTCGAAGCAGGTGATGTGGGGCGTGTTACTCGGGCTGCTCGCCGGACTGACCTATGCGCTTTACTCCTGGGCCGCGCGTCGGTTGATGCAGCGGCAGATCCCCTCCCGCACGGCGATGGGCGCGACCTTTGGCCTCGGCGGACTTCTGCTGATGCCGGTGCTGGCGCTCACCGGCGGTCCATTGCTGGCCTCCTGGAACAATGCGGCCGTCGGGGCCTATATGGCGTTGGTGCCGATGTTTATCGGCTATCTCTGTTACGGCTATGGCCTTGCGCGGGTATCCGCCAGCATGGCGACCACGATTACGCTGATTGAACCGGTGGTCGCGGCCATACTGGCGGTTATCATTGTCGGCGAACGATTACCGCCGTTGGGCTGGCTTGGCATCACGCTGGTGATAGCCTGCCTGTTAGTGATTACTCTGCCCGTTCAATATCGTTATGCGCGTGCCCGGAATGCTTAATGCAAAGTCATCGCCAAAGACGCTGGCAGGCGTTTGAAAGCCGGCCTGGCGTGTTCCGTCGATAACTCGTCTGGCGGCTTCGATAGCCGCCAGCGGCGTATAGGCATAGCCGTTTACCGTGTCGATGATGGCGCGATGCACCACCCCGTCGGCTGCGGTAATTTCCACTACCGCGCGCGCTGGCGTCGAGGCCAATTCGTCGGCCGAGGGGCCGTCGGGTAAAAGTGCAGGGTCACCTTGCGCAAGGGCGGCGTCCGGCACATGCACGAACATTTCAATGTTCGCAATGCCGGTAGAGTGCCAGGCGGTGACCAAATCGCCAAAGGACAGCGGCGCGCATTCGACGGCCCCTGCGCCAAAATCAAACCAGCCCGTTTCGGCATTCTGTTTCACAACGAGGTGGCCCTCGACGCGGGCCAGTATTCCGGCGCTGATGATTTCTCCGGCGCTGATGGCCGACCCACGCGACATGGAGCCTGCCACCTGCAACGCGATACGCATATGAATCGGGTCTTTAATCTGTCTGGATAACGTCACGGCAAGGCTGTCGGTCGGCACCACGTCCCACCCCACGCCGGGCATCAGCATCGTGCCCGTCTTGGCCGCGGCATCGTGCAGCGATTCCGCCAGACGGTAGACGTTAATCTCGGCCGTGATATCCAGATAATGAATACCCCGTTCGATACAGGCTTTCATCAAGGCTGCGGCGGTTTGGGCAAAGGGTCCGGCGCAATTTAGGACTAAGGCGATATTGTCGAGATACGCAGGGATTGTGGCGGGATCATTCAGGTCGAAAACCTCGGCACGCACGCTTAGTGTTTCGGCGAGCTCAGCCAGTTTCTGCCGGTTCCTGCCTGCTATCACGACCTCCAGACCCACTTTCTTCGCCTGAAGGGCCACCATTTTGCCGGTATAACCGGTTGCGCCATAAATCATTATTGTCTGCATGTTCTTTCCTCGTTAGTTGCGATGCGAAAAGAGTAAAGCAGGCCATGAAGCATGGCTTTGGCGTTCCTGCTCGATTCTTGCCTGTTTCTGCTCTATGCTCGCGTAACCGCATTGGCGAGGAGAAAGACGATGAGACAGCAAGTTTTGCTGGATGAATTATGCCTGTTGGCGGCGAAAGCCCATAACTGGCGGACAGAAACCGGCATCCCACGTGTAGCGATGGTGCAGGGATGTATTCCAACTCACGCCCTCTCTGCGGTGTATGAACCGATGATCAACCTGATCCTGCGCGGCAGTAAAACCATAAGCGTTGGCGACAGGGTGTTCAATTACGATCCCGCCTCCTATTTTGTCATGTCGGTCGATCTGCCTGCCGTCGGCGCGGTGTATCCTTCTGCCGCCCAGGAACCTTATCTGGCGGTCAGCCTGACTTTGCAGCCTGAGCGGATAGCCGAATTACTGGCCGATGCGCCGCCGAGAAACGGCAACGACGTTTCGCAGGGCGCTTTTTCCGTCGCCTCCGTCACGCCTGAATTGCTGGACGCCTGGGTGCGCATGCTTCGGCTGATGAATCAGCCTGAAGATATTCCCGTGCTGGCTCCGGTTTTCGAAAGAGAGATTCTTTATCACGTTTTGAAAGGCCCGCATGGCTGGATGCTGCGCGATATTGCCTCGCCCGACACCATGCTCGGGCGCATCGCCTGCGCGATAAGCTGGATAAAACAGCACTATATGCAGGAATTCAGTATCGATTCGCTGGCCGAGCGCCATGCGATGAGCGTGTCGGCGTTTCATCGCCACTTCAAGGCGGTCACCGCACTGAGTCCGTTGCAGTATCAGAAACGTGTGCGGTTGCTGCATGCCCGAACCTTGCTGGTTCGTCGTCAGCTCAACGTCACCTCTGTCGCGCTGGAAGTGGGTTATCAGAGTGTCACCCAGTTTAATCGGGAATATGCCCGTTTCTTCGGACTTCCGCCTCTAAAGGATGTGAGTCGACTGCGCGAGGAAATAGTGACCGCCGACGCGCTTTAATTGAAGCAGGATTAGGCAGTTTTTAGCCAGAATGGGGCAGGTTGTCGAAACCAGGAGAAGTTAAGCTGTCTTACACCCACAAAACTGGAGCAAGACATGACTGTAATCCTGATAACCGGCGGCAATCGCGGTATTGGCGCCAGCACGGCAATCGAATGTTCAACACGCGGCATGGGCGTTGTCATAACCTACCGCAGTCACGCCGAAGAAGCCGAGGCGCTGGTCGCTCGTCTTCAGGCCTCGGGCGGTAAGGCCGCTGCGCTGCAACTGGACGTGGCGAACCTCGCCTCATTTGGCGCATTCAAACAAAAGCTGATTGAAACGCTGGAAACCACGTGGGGAAGCACGCAGATTCACGGCCTGGTCAACAATGCCGGTTTCGGCAATTTCGTGGCTATCGAAGCGCTGAAAGAATCGGAATTCGATGAGCTGCTGAATGTGCACCTCAAGGGGCCGCTTTTTCTGACGCAGGCTTTGCTGCCCGTCATCGAAGACGGCGGTCAGATAGTCAACATGACCAGCGCCACCACGCGCGTTGCCACGCCCGGCGCCGCGCCTTATGCGGCTTTCAAGGGCAGCATGGAAGTGCTTACCCGCTATATGGCGAAAGAGTTCGGCTCGCGCGGCATACGGGCCAATGCCATCTCACCGGGCGCGGTGCGTACCGACATGACACGCGAAGCGCTGGATCAAAACCCGGATTTCGAAGCCTTGCTGGCGTCGCAAACGGCGCTGGAACGCATTGCTACCGCTGACGATGTCGGCCACGCGATTGCCAGCCTGCTTTCGCAAGGGAATCGCTGGGTGAATGCGCAGTCCATCGAAGTCAGTGGCGGCTATATGATCTAGCGCTATTCGCAGTAATGTCTGAGCACGCCGACCTGTTCGGGCTGAAGGCGATAGCGATAGACAGGCCTGCCGGTCACGCCATAATGGATGCTGGTAAACAGAATGTTCATCTGTGCCAGCCAAATCAGATACTTGCGGCACGAGACTCGGGAGATGTTGACTTCACCGGCCAGTTCGTCGGTGGAGAATTCGCTGTCGGGATGTGCATCTATCCACTGGCACAGTGTCCGCAATGTCTGCTGCGTCAATCCTTTCGGCAGGCGCTTCTGTTCGTTATCGGCCGTTGAACTGCCGTGAATGAGGCGGTCGACATCCGCCTGCTGATAAAACGGATGGTTATCCATCAACTGCTTTTTCTGCCGCCAGTTGATCAACGCCTCTTCGAAACGCGGAAACTGGAAAGGTTTGATAAGATAATCGACCACGCCGTAGTGCATCGAGGTTTTAATGGTCGCCGCGTCGGCCGCCGAGGAGATGATAATGACATCCACGGGGCGCTGGGCGCTGCGCAATTCGGGCAGCAGTTGCAACCCGTTTTCATGCCGCATATAAATATCCAGCAAAATCAGGTCTACTGTCGGATAACTGTGCGACACCCGATCTTTGGCTTCCTGCAACGTCGAGGCAACACCGCAACAGTGGAAACCCTCAATCTGCTCAACGTAGCAACGGTTTAGCTCCGCGACCATCGCATCGTCATCAACTACTAATACATTGATCATACGGTTTTATTTCCTTTTCCCCACGGAAGCTGGACCAAAAATTGGGTATAGACGCCCGGTTCGGATTCAACGTTGATTTCGCCGCCCAGACTGCGGATCTGCTGCTGAACCAGGAAAAGCCCCACCCCGCGTTCATCGCCCTTGGACGAGTGGCCCTTTTCGAAGATGTGAGGCAGGGTGCTTGCCGATATGCCCGGCCCATCGTCACTGACCTCGCAGGTCAGCCAGCCATTCTGATAATGCAGCATCAGATGAATTTCGCCATGCGGCTGATTTGCCAATGCTTCGAGCGCATTTTCGACGAGGTTGCCAAGCACGGTAATCAGCACGGCGACCTGTTCTTCGCTGCCGATATCGGGCAGCGAACTGGCTTCGCTCAGCGTGAGCTGGTGGCCGCTATTCGCCGCACGATTGATTTTGCTTAACAGGAAACCGGCAATCATCGGCGCAGCAATCTTCTGTTGCAGCGCGCCAATTTCCGTCTGGTAACTGTTGGCCGTGTGCAGAATAAAGGTTTCCGCCTGCGCATAATTTTTCAGGTGCAACAGGCCAAGAATGACGTGCAGCTTGTTCATGAACTCGTGCGAGCGCTCACTCAGGGTATCGACGTAGTTTACCATACCGTCCAGACGCTGCATCAGCTGACCGATTTCGGTCTTGTCACGGAAGGTACAGACCGCGCCGATGATACGGTCGCCGCTGCGCACCGGCACCGTATTGCTGATTAAGGTGCGCCCCTGCGCCATGACTTTTTCATCCTGCCAGGCGGTGCCGTTATGCAGTGCTTCGCGCAGATGACTGAGGATTATCGAGTTTTCGGGGATCCCGTCGCCGGTAATCGGTGTTTCTGCCGCCGTTTCATGCAATAACTTTCTGGCCGCCTGATTGATGAGGGTAACGCGCGCATGTTCGTCGACGGCGATGACCCCTTCCTTGATAGACTCGAGAATTGCCTGCCGCTGTTCAAACAGGGTCGAGATTTCATGGGGTTCCAGCCCGAAGAGAATGCGTTTCAGGCGAGTCACCAGAATCAGGATACCGATTGAGCCGATAAGCGCGCCAACCAGCACCGTCCAGAAGATGTTCCAGCGGTTGCGGGTGATTTGCGCATTGACTTCACTTAGTGAAATCCCTATCGCGACGACGCCCACCTGCCGATGCTGCGCGTTATAGACGGGCGTAAATACCCGCAGCGCTTCGTCGAGCGCGCCATGACTCACGGCAATGTTTTCCAGGCCGCGCAGCGCGGGCAGAAAGTCATCGCCAATGAAATGGTGATTGATAAGCTGTGGATTGGGATGAGAGTAGCGTATTCCCTGCATGTTGATGATAACGACAAACAGCAAATCGTTGCGTTTCACCACCGTATTGGCAATGGGTTGAATAATGTTGTCAGTGGGGGAGAGCATCAGGCCACGCTGGATATCGGGCGAGTCGGCAAGCGTTCGTGCCACGGCCAGCGCCTTGTCTTTGAGATGCGCGTTAATAAAGTTATCAATTTGCAGATAATAGAGAAAATGCACACTCAGCAGCACGGTGGCAATCACGGTAGCGAACATCAGGCTCACCAGCGTACCGAGTTTTAGAGGGCGTTTACGTAACTGATTTTGCAGCCGAACCTGTGTCATAGCGTATTCAATGCGAAGAAATGCAACATGGCATAAAAGAAGGATGGCATAGAGTACCGCCGTAGATAGGGCCTTGTATTTTTCACTGCCCCTTTTGTAACTAAATAAACAGAAAATCGCGATTATTAATTAAATAACTAAAAACACATTAACTTGGCTGTAACAATATTTTAAATTCCCCGCACTTTTTTCCGACCCACAATAACAAAGTGTAGACCTGGAATGAACAAATCCACAAAACTACTTTCTTCGCTCTCCCTCGCAGCGTTGCTCGTTTCATCAGCGGTCCACGCTGAAACTTCACCAGAGAAAACCGACGTCCTGCTGATTGGCGGCGGCATCATGAGTGCCTCCCTCGGAACCTGGCTTGAAACGCTGCAACCTGACTGGAAACAGATCATGGTCGAGAAACTCGATGGCGTTGCGCTCGAGTCCTCCAACGGCTGGAACAACGCCGGTACCGGTCACTCGGCCAATATGGAGTTGAACTATACGCCTGAGCGTAAAGACGGCTCCATTGATGTCAGCAAGGCGCTGGAAATCAACGAAGCCTTTATGATCTCCCGCCAGTTCTGGACCTCGAACGTCAAGAGCGGTGTGCTGCACGATCCGCATTCCTTCATCAACTCTACACCGCACATGAGCTTTGTCTGGGGCGACAAAAACGTCGAGTACCTGAACAAGCGCTACGAAGCGTTGCAGAAAACCGTGCTGTTCCAGGGCATGAAGTTCTCGACCGATCACCAGCAAATTCAGCAATGGGCACCGCTCATTATGGAAGGGCGTGATCCGCAGCAGAAAGTGGCTGCCACCTGGACGCCGGTCGGCACCGACGTCAACTACGGCGAAATTACCCGTCAGTTGATCGGCAGCCTGAAGAAAAATGAAAACTTCAAACTGGAAACCTCGTCTGAAGTCACCGATTTCAAACGCAACGGCGACAACTCGTGGCATGTAACTATCAAAGATGTCAAAAGCGGTGACGAGCGTACTGTCGATGCGAAATACGTCTTCATCGGTGCTGGCGGCGGCGCATTGAAATTGCTGCAAAAAACCGGAATTCCTGAAGGCGACAACTACGCAGGCTTCCCGGTAGGTGGCTCGTTCCTCGTGACCGAAAACCCGGCCATCGCCGCGCGTCATCAGGAAAAAGTCTATGGTCAGGCTTCCGTAGGTGCGCCACCGATGTCTGTTCCGCACCTCGATGCGCGTTATCTTGACGGCAAACGTGTGGTGCTGTTCGGGCCATTCGCGACTTTCTCTACCAAGTTCCTGAAAAACGGTTCGCTGTTTGACCTGCTGGGCACGACGACGACCCACAACTTCATGCCGATGACCCACGTAGGTCTGGACAACTTCGACCTGGTTAAATATTTGATTGGTCAGGTAATGTTGAGTGATGACGATCGTTTCGCCGCGCTGAAGGAATACTATCCTGATGCGAAGAAAGAAGACTGGAAGCTGATTCAGGCCGGTCAACGCGTACAGATTATCAAGAAAGATGAAGACAAGGGCGGCGTGCTGAAGCTGGGTACTGAAATCATCACTGACCAGCAGAAAACCGTTGCCGCGCTGTTGGGTGCCTCGCCGGGTGCTTCTACTGCCGCGCCGATTGCCATCAGCGTGATTGAAAAACTGTTCCCGACCGAGTTCAAGTCGCCGGAATGGCAGAGCAAAATCCGCCAGATAGTCCCAAGCTTCGGCCAGAAGCTGAACGACGATGCCGCACTGACGCAGCGCGTTTGGGATGACACTGCAGCCACGTTGCAGCTGACCAAACCACCGGTCATCAACATGCCGCAGACCACCGCAGCCACGGCGGAAACCACGCCAGCCCCTGCGAAAGCTGCCGCTTCGCCTGCACACGACATGGCGCTGTAAGATAGGCTTACCCTGTCACGGTTAGCCAACAGCAAAATCAAACGCCTGATGCCACGCATCGGGCGTTTTTTTGCCTCAATCATGCTGTACAGACATAAAAAAGGCCGGTCAATCAGTGACCGGCCTGTGGATGCCTTACCTTGTTAACTCAGGCATTAACCATTGATTTCTGGATGCTGGTCAATCAGGTTACTGCGCTTTTTCTGAAGTTCGGCAATTTGCAGATCGATATCTTCGATTTTCTGTTCGACGCTATCGTAATGCTCCTGCAGGATCTCTTTCGCTTCGGCACGGTCGGAAGCCGCAGGGGTCGCGCCTTTCAACGGTTTGTTGGCCGTCTCTTTCATGAAGATAGCCGTGACGAAACCAATAATGGCGACAACCATCAGATAATAGGCCGGCATAAAGAGGTTATTGGTGGATTCCACCAGCCAGGCGGCGATGGTGGGAGTCAGACCCGCAATCAGCACCGACACGTTGAAGGCAATCGCCAGCGCGCTATAGCGGATGTTGGTCGGGAACATCGCGGGCAAGGTTGACGCCATCACACCGATAAAGCAGTTAAGCAGCACGGCAAGAATCAGCAAGCCCAGGAAAATCAGCCCGATAACGTTACTTTGAATCAGGATGAAGCAAGGGATCGCCAGAATAAACAGGCCCACGCTGCCGACAAGTACAAATGGCTTGCGGCCGAAGCGGTCACTCAGCATCCCCATCACCGGCTGAACAAACAGCATACCGACCATGATAGCGATGATAATCAGCAGACCATGGTCTTCCGAGTAGTGCAGGCTGTGCGACAGGTAGCTTGGCATGTAGGTCAGCAACATGTAGTAGGTCACGTTGGTGGCGATAACCATACCGACAGAGATAATCAGCGCTTTCCATTGTTTGGTCAGGATCTCGCGGAACGAGACTTTCGGTGGCTCGGCAATGTCCTTACGCGAATCGCTGTCGATTTTGTCGACGTGCTGCTGGAAGGTTGGCGTCTCTTCCAGGGCATGACGCAGGTAAATCCCGATCAGGCCCAGCGGTGCGGCAATAAAGAACGGAATACGCCAGCCCCACTCGAGGAAATTGGTTTCACCAATGATGCTGGAGATAAGGATAACCACGCCCGCTCCGAGAATGAAACCGGCGATGGAGCCGAAGTCCAGCCAGCTGCCGAGGAAGCCGCGTTTTCTGTCCGGCGAGTATTCCGCCACAAAGATAGCCGCACCCGTATATTCGCCGCCGACCGAGAAGCCTTGCGCCAGTTTGGCGAGCAGCAGCAGAATAGGTGCCCAGATACCAATGGAGGCATACGACGGAATAAGGCCGATACAGAATGTACTGACCGACATGATGATAATGGTAATTGAAAGCACTTTCTGGCGACCGAATTTATCGCCCAGTGCGCCGAAGAACAACCCACCCAGTGGTCGTACAAGGAAAGGAACAGAGAAGGTTGCCAGTGCGGCAATCATCTGAATACCCGGATCTGCGCCCGGGAAGAACACTTGCCCCAGCGCAAATGCCACAAACCCGTACACACCGAAGTCAAACCATTCCATCGCATTACCGAGCGCAGCGGCGGTGATCGCCTTTTTGAGCTTGGTATCATCAATGATAGTAATATCATTGATATGCATCGGTTTGACGCGTTTTTTTCTTAATTTAATCATATACTTCCCTTGTCTAAAATAGCTCCGCAATCATTGCTTGAGAATGCATATTCTCAATAAATCATCTGTTTACAAAATTATTATAAGTTGCTTTGGTAATAAGGCAAAAGTTTAGCCTTGTGACCAAAAAATAAAGTTTTTTCAACCCATTTTTCGAGGAAAACAGGAAGCGGGCAAATTTTACTTAGGTCGCTCATTAATCGGTTGCTTAAAGAATGGGGCAATATTTTAGGAGCGCGTAGCGAGCAGGTTAAATAGTAGGCAGGTGCGTTTTAATTAGCCACTTGTTGGGAGCTGTTGATTTTTCAGGCAATGAAAAGGGTAATAACGCCAGAGAAGGTTATGACCTCACAACGCTGTAAAAGAGAGACAGAAGGCTGACTTCGCAATATTTTCCCAAATAGGTCCAAACCCCGCCGCGCAAAATTTTCCCGCAACGGGTCAGGCGTTATCGCCTGTCGAGTTTGTTTATATTGTCAGGGCCAATATTTTTACTCAACTTGATGATTAGAAGACCCTTATAAATAGGGTTATTCCTTGCCGCAGTAATAAAGGCGTCATTTTATGTTTATGCAGAATGCCTAAAAATCATTATCCGGTAAAAAATAAAAAAGCTGCCCGCAGGCAGCCTTTAAGTGGAAGGTGAAACCTTATTTACGCGATTTTTTACGCTGAATAATTACGCCTCCGCCGATTACCAGCAGCACAAGGATAATAATCCCCGCCAGCATTCCCTCTTTGGCCAGCGCAATAAGAGGAGAAGCTTCGCCGCCTTCACGCAATGCCTTAACCCGTTCCGGTGTGGTTTGTACCCCTGCATCGCCGTAAGTCTTAAACAGATAATTAATCAGCGTCGCCATTTGCCTATCGTCGAGTTTATCGCTGAACGCGGGCATTGCCTGTCCCTTGTCCGGCGTGACTCCCTCAAGGACGGCCATGACGGCATTATCTGCGACCGGACGTTTAAGCGCAGCATTGCCAAACAGCGCCGGAATGCCGTTGCCGCCTTGCCCTGATAGCTGGTGGCAGGTCGAACAGTGCGCTTCGTATAACTTCGCGCCTTCAGGTGCGGAACCGGTCATGATGGCGACATCCGACAACCTTGGCGTAGAGGTTGGCAGTTTGCCCGGCGCGGCATTGATACTCTGCGCCGGCAGGGCGCGAAGATAGGTGGCGATGGCCTGAATATCCGCGGGAGACAGTTTACTGAAGCTCTTGTCGATGGCTTCGAGCATCGGGCCGCCTGCCTGCGAGCCATTGGCTGAACGCCCGGTTGCCAGATACTGTTCGAGATCCTGTTGCGACCAGCTGCCGATGCCCGCATGAGGATCCGGGGTAATGTTCGGTGCAAACCAGGTGCCAAGGGATGCCCCGCCCAACGCGTTATCTGCCTGTTCTGCCATCAGCGCATTACGCGGCGTGTGACAGGTCGAGCAGTGTGTCAGGCCCTGAACCAGATACGCACCGCGATTCCATTCGGCCGATTTACCGCTGTCTGCCACATAGGGCTTGCCGTGGGCAAACAGCAGGTTCCAACCGGCCATCGACAGGCGAATGTTGAAGGGGAAAGGCAGGGTCGTTTCGGCCGCCTTGTCATCCACGGGCTTCACACCTTGCATAAAGTAGGCATAAAGCGCCTGCATATCTTCATCGGTAATCGACGAATAGGCCGTATAAGGCATGGCCGGATAAAGATGGGCGCCGTCTTTGCGCACGCCTTTTCGCACCGCGTGTTCGAAATCGTCGAGGGTATAATCGCCGATACCCGCGACTTTCGACGGCGTAATATTGGTCGAATAGATTTTCCCGAGCGGCGTCGCCAGTGGCAATCCGCCCGCAAAAGCCTTGCCGCCGGGCGCGGTATGACAGGCTCCGCAATCGCCCGCCACAGCCAGATACTCTCCTCGGGCGACAAGGTCCTGCCCGCCATTATTCTGTGCCATTGCGGTCTGGCTGAACATCAGTCCGGCAAAGGCGCTGGCAAGACTTAAAGAAAGCAATTTCTTCATCGTTACTCTCCTTAAAGTTTGCCGAGAATGGCATCGGCCGTGCGCAAGCCCAGCGCACAGGCAGTCAGGGTGGAGTTGGCAGTCGCTACCGTCGGCATGACACCGGTCGAGACCATATACAGATTGTCGAAATCCCAGGCTTTGCCGACGTGGTCGGTCACTGAAGTCTTCTCGTCAAATCCCATCGCCAACGTGCCGGTAATATGCTGATTGTTGCTGTAAACGCCCGGCGTGGAGTAGCGCACCTGTTTCGCGCCCATCATCGCCGCGATGTCGGCATAGACCGCCAAAGAGTGTTGCATGCCTTTTTCGACATAGTCGTCATAGGAGTAGGAAAACGCCGGAACCGGAAGGCCGAGCGCATCCTTTTTACGCGTACTGAGCAAAGTGCGGTTGTTTCTGTCCGGCAGTTGTTCCATCACGTTCTTGACGCTCAACTGGCGCGCGGCGCGAAAACGAATGGCATCATCCAGCGCCGTACCGGTCAGGCCTTCTTTAATTGCGGCAGCGGTCACACCGGCAACCTGTGAAGAATTGGAAAAATCGACGCGGAAAGCGGCGGATTCCGCACGGAACTCGCCGTCGCGAAGTTGCTGAATGGAAGACGGACTCATCGGGCCGCGTCCCGGCCAGAGCGGTTCATCCACATAGAAAGTGGCCGAGTTGGAAGGGTGGTCCATCAGGTTGCGGCCCAGTTGGTCGTAGTTATTGCACAATCCGTGGGGGTTTTTGTCATCGGCGGACATAAACAGAATCTTCGGCGTTTCGATGGCATTGGCCGCCATCACAAAGACCTGTGCTTCAACCCGATGCGAGACTTTGTCCCAGTCGTAATAGTGCAGGGCAGTAATCTTGCCTTTGCTGTCGTGTTCGAGCTTGTAAACCACCGCCTGCGAGACAAGTTTTACGCCCGCCTTTTCAGCGGCGTCTGCTGCAATCCCGCCATGATACTGGGCATCGATGGGGCAGATAGGCATGCAGTTATTGTTGCCGCAGCATTGAGGACGGCCATCGTAAGGCACGGAGTTACGGCCTGTGGTATTGGTCAGCACCTCGTATTTTGGCGCAAGCCGTTCGGTAATCCGCTGTTCGAGATAGGATTTCTGCACGCCAGGCATCGGGAAAGGCTGCTGGCGCGGCGAATATTTTGCCATTTCTGCCGGGCCGGATACGCCCCACAATAGTTCGGCTTCATAATAGTAGGGTTCAAGATCGGCATAGCTGAGTGGCCAGTCGCGACCCACGCCATATTGCGATTTTAAACGGAAATCATTCGGAACCAGACGCCACGCCTGCGCCGCCCAGTGCCAGCTTGTTCCACCGACCACCCGAATATATTCCGGCTTGTAATCGTGGGGGCCGGTTTGATCCAGATAGCCGTTGTCCTGCGGTTTGTAATCTGGAAATGGCGCGATATCCGAGTTGGGATAAGGCGCAATAAAGTCGTCTTTACGTGCGGAATGACGAAAATTGGTGACGATGTCGTCACGTTTTATGCGCGGGCCAGCCTCAAGCATCAGCACCTGACGCCCGGCCAATGCCAGCTTGCGCGCCGTTAATGCGCCAACAACGCCGGAACCAATAACGACGATATCGGTAGAAATAGAATCAGACATGATGAGTCACTTTTCTCGAAAGAAGAAACGGATTACACGGGGAAAGTCGGCGGAATCAGACGGGTTTTTCCGCCCAGCTGCCGTAGGCGCCATAGGCATAGCTCGGCGGTCGCAGCACGTCGGCGACATCCTGATAAGCCAAGGCATCGACGTAGGCAACACAGACTGCCTTGTCGCCACTGCCTGCCACGCCCAGATACCAGCCGGTCAGTATCAGGCCGGGCAAGGCGACCAGATCGGCAACGCCATGATCGGCTGCGAGTCGGGCATTGAGATCGCCCGCGTTGATCGCGTTGCTGTCAATGTAGGCGCGCAGACGCGCCAGTTTGGCGCTAAAGTCCGGATCGATTTTCGAGAAGGCTGCGAACAGCGCGGCACTAAACTCTGCGGGCAGATTTTCACGATCTGTTAGCAATTTGGAAACATCGTTGAAGTCACTGTTGGGGGGTGCCTCTGCCTCTGCAAAGGCGGGTGTAAACGTTAACGGAAAAATCGAAGAGGCAGCGAGTAACCCCATGCCCTGCAATACGCGTCGGCGGGATACACCTTTGTATATATCGCTCATTATTGTTTCCTAGTCGCCTTGTGCTTAAAATTTGGCACAGAGCAAAATAATCATCTTTAGAATTATGTTTGTAAGATTATCCCGCACAATGTTTGTGGGAACGAAAGGAAGTATACGCGCATCGCGATGTCGGGCGATACGTAGGCAATTTCACAAAAAGTGCGGAAAATGGGCGAGAAAATGATCAGAGGTTGAGTGTAACCGTTTACCCTTGGAAAGGGGTTTTGTTAAGGCTATGTTTTTATTTGTTTAAATAAGAAGAGATCCCTTCTCCCATATGGCAGGAGAAAGAGTGTTTGTGACAACACGTCAGTGGTTTATTATCTGAAAAATATGTAACACAAGTTTTCAATAACTCAACAATTCTTTAACGCAATCTTTTCTCGACGTCCTTTTCATGTTCCGGCAAAGATAACGGCCTGTACAATGCCCCGCGAAATAATGCCGACCAAAGCGCCTAACATGGCAAAGCGCGCCACTCTGGCCACTCTAAACCCCGCACCTAACATAATTCCGAGGCCCGGCAAGTCAAAGGTCTGAATCAGCCAACCGGCCGAGGCATTTAACGTGTGCACATTCAGCGCGCCATTTTTGAGCAATTCCGTTGCTACGCCGAGGTAGGCGGTGCCGCCCGCCAGACATTTGACCAGCGCGGGCATAATCAGCACGGTAGGAATATTGAGCACATGCATCAGCGGTGATAATCCCTGCTCGAGCAAGGTGATAGCCCCCAGTGATTTCAATATGCCGACGACGGTCAAAGACAGAATCAACATGGGCACCGCGCCCAGCGCAAGACGAATGGATTCCGCGCCCGCGGAGTTGATGATATATAAAATGCCGTTATTTTGCGGCGAATGCACTTCGGCATCTTCTTCTGAAATGACTTCCTTGGTAGGCAGTTTGCGGCCAAAAACATACCAGGTTGCTGCGCCTGCGATTAAGCCGCCCGCAATCGAAATCAAGACAGTGCCCAGCCAGTGCAGGCCCAGCGGCGCAAGGGGATAAAGCACGTTTGCCTGTCCCATCGCAAACAGCATGGCGAGCGTTGCCGCCAGATGACGGTCAGAAACCCCTTTCTTTTCCATCATTGCCAATGTGGCAACCGGCGCGGCAAAACTGACGAAGTTAAGCTGGATCAAGGCAAATAGACTCAAGCCGGTTAATCCGAAAGGTTTGAGCAGCGGGGCGGTAATATTGATTATTTTTGCCAGAATACCCACGGATTCCAGATATTTCATGATAACCATCATTACAACCATGACGGGAATCAACGTGTACAGCGCAATATCAACGGCGGACCGGCCGGAGGTCATAATGATTTCGATAATGTTCAAGGCAATATTCCAAACCTTCGCAGGTACAGCGTGAATTATTGAGTTATCAGTGAGGCGTTATCGCGCTTCATTCCGGAAAGCGCAAACATTCATGCAGTTAAGCCCAAAGCAGAATATGTCGATTGACAAGATTAGGCAATAATCAAAGAGAATAGGGCACGCGCGCCTTCGTCGTAATACGGATACTTGAGACAGCAAGAAAGTGACGGTCAGCGATTATTCGCTATGACATCGCTTCTTTTACTCACTATTTAAAGACGAAAGAGGGTGTTATGAAATTATCAGGCAAAATTGCGCTGGTCACCGGCGCTTCAAAAGGTATCGGCGCGGGTATTGCAAAAGCGTTCGGCGCGGCAGGCGCAACGGTGATAGTCAATTATGCCGCAAGCCATGAAGATGCGGAGAAAGTCGTGGCGCAAATAACGGCCGAGGGCGGTAAAGCGACGGCCATTCAGGCCGATATGAGCCGGGAAGGGGACGTGATTCGCCTCTTTAATACAATCAAGCGCGATTACGGTACATTGGACATTCTGGTCAATAATGCGGGCGTGGCGGTATTCCAGATGCTTGAAGACCTCACCGAAGAGGCATTCCATACGCAATTCAACATTAATGTACTGGGTTATCTGCTGGCAACGCGCGAGGCATTATCACTCTTTGGCCCCTCTGCCAGCGTCATTAATGTCAGCTCCATTCTCAGCACCGACCCCTATTTGGCTTCCAGCATTTATGCTGCGACCAAAGGCGCTGTCGATACGCTTACCTTCGCGTTGGCAAGAGAACTCGGCCCGCGTGGAATCAGGGTTAATTCGATTCTTCCGGGTCATACCAATACTCCGGCCACCGACGGCAATTTCGTGGGCGAACTGGGTGAAAAAATCCTCGCAGGCACACCGCTTGGCCGTTTTGGCGAACCCGAAGATATTGCGCCGGTAGTGGTATTCCTGGCTTCTGACGACTCGCATTGGGTCACCGGCGAGTCGCTGCGTGTTGCAGGCGGCGTACGAGGTGTAGGCTACTAATATTCCTAAGGCTGTATAGGATGTTGGGGCTGGCGTTTAGCCCCTCATCATAATAAGCGGCGATCGCTCGCCACTTTATAGCAAGCAGGATAACTCAACCATCCGTCGAACGTGTCAGATCTTCCCATGCCGTTATTTCGTCTGCATAAGCCGTTAATTTATCCCGAACCAGTCCCAGCGCATCGCTTCCCAATAATAAATGGGTCGGCGGTGACTCGCTGTCCATAATCGCCAACATGGCGCGTGCCGCTTTGACAGGATCGCCAAGCTGTTTGCCATTTTTCTCCTCGCGCGCCTCACGGATAGGATTAAACAAGGTGTCGTAATCCGCAATCGTTCGCGGCGTTCTCACCATCGAACGTCCTGCCCAATCCGTGCGAAATGAACCGGGGGCTACCGCCGTTACCGCAATATCAAAAGGTTTAAGCTCTTTGCTTAATACTTCGGAGATCCCTTCGAGGGCAAATTTACTGCCGCAATAATAGGCGATGCCGGGCATGGTAATAAATCCGCCCATCGAGGTGATATTGATGATGTGCCCACGGCGGCGCCTGCGCATATAAGGCAGCACGGCTTTAGTCATGGCCACGGCGCCAAAGACATTGACGTCAAACTGGCGTTTCATCTCGTCAATCGACGACTCTTCCATGACCCCTTCATGGCCGTATCCTGCATTATTGACCAAGACATCGATTGGACCGACCCGCGTTTCGATTTCGGTCACGACAGGGTCAATGGCGGCAAAATCCGTCACATCGAGCTGCCGGGCGAAGGCTCGCGTGGGGTCCAGCGCTTCGAAGTCTGCTTTTGCCTGTGCATTGCGAACCGTGCCGACCACGCGATGACCGCTCTCCAGCGCTTCTCGAGCCAATGCTCGCCCAAAACCGCTGCTGACGCCGGTAATAAAGATAAGTTTGCTCGCTGACATAAGAACTCCATTGCATA
>Ga0308159_1002382_pt1 | contig 21905 bp, 20 predicted proteins | sample PhyCR1_FD_201040 | JGI IMG/M metagenome (GOLD analysis project Ga0308159, IMG submission 201040) | Phyllosphere microbial communities from UC Gill Tract Community Farm, Albany, California, United States - DLSLC.R1 | ecosystem: Host-associated > Plants > Phyllosphere > Unclassified | place: USA... | reverse complement strand
GTTTGGTTGCTGGTTAACAGCGTGTATATCTCTAGGTCGCGCTCCAGCCAGGGCGACTGGAAACGCTGCTCATCCGGCGCAGCGCAAAACACCAGACGCAACTGGGCAATCACCTGGGCGAAGAACTCGTCGAACAACGGGCTGCCCATCAACGCGACGATCTGTTGGTGGAACACAAGACTGTGGGTGGCCACCGCTCGCCAATCCTCGCGCTCCCGGGCCAGGGTGGTGGCGTCGATGGCGTTATGCATACGCCCTGATTGAGCGTCCGTCAGCGGGCCACATTGGGCTATTGCCCGCAACTCCAGGGTGCGGCGGACTACAAAGAGATCACGCACCTCTGCTCGTTCCAGGCGCCGAACCATTACGCCCTTGTTGCGGACATAGCGGGTAAGGCCTTCTTGGCCCAGGCGATGCAGCGCCTCACGGATGGTATTGCGTGAGGCTTTGTACGCCTTGACTAACTCCGCCTCGACGAGCGAAACACCCGGCAGCAAACGCCCGCCGATGATGTCGGCGCGTAGTTCCAGGGCATTTGGTCGGCTAACGACAAGCTGAGTGTCATGGTTACCTCAAGATTGTTGAACAATCGTTGAGATGGATGTAATCACGTTTCATGCCAATGCATGATTGAAAAGAAATAGAGGCAAGCCCGATAAAGGAAAGGCCGGTCAATGACCGGCCTTCTGGGCGATATTCACATCCTCAGTTGATAACCAACCTGTCGCGATTCTTCTCCAGCAGTGCTTTGCCGATGCCTTTCACTTCCAGTAACTCATCCACCGCGGTGAACGGACCGTTGCTTTCGCGATACGCAACGATTGCCTTCGCCTTGGAAGCGCCGATACCAAACAGATCACGGCGCAGGATTTCGGCGTCCGCGGCGTTGAGGTTGACCTTGGAGGATTGCTCGGGCTTGGTAGCTTGGGCGGAGATTGGGGTTGGGGTTTCCGGCTTAATGGAAGGGGCTGCGGTGGTGGTGACGGAGAGACTGGTGAGGAACGCGAAGATTAGGGAGGAAATGTAGAGGTTTTGCATTGGTGACGCTCCATGACATCAATGTGAGAAAAAGCAGCTTTTCCAAAGCTGCTTTTTAAACTTAGATGATGCTGGGAGAGAGTCAAAAGCGAGTGGGTAACAACGTGTAACTCGGCCTCGCCCCACTGTGTGTGATCTACGTGCTAAACATATTTAGGAGCGCTAAAGCTTGAATTCGATAACGGACTCGAGAATTATTTTAGGAGAGTAACGCGACAACGCGTCAGCTGTCATAAACCCTGTAAGGACTGCGCAGGTATTGACTCCAAGGGCCATACCCACCTGGACGTCTTTTCCTGTATCGCCCACCACCCAATCATGCGAAGTTAAATTGGACACCTTCTGAGCAATCAGAAATTCCTTGGTATTTCGCTGCTCGGTCACCATCACCTCGTCAAAATACCCGAGTAAATTCAACGCTTCCAACTGCACGTGAACAGGGTTGACGAACTGACGAGCCGTACATACGTACAGCCGCGCTGACTCTTTTAACTCGTCCAGCGCCTCATGCATGCCTGTAAAATTAGCATCCCTTTCTAGAAAAGAAGGACTTTCGATTAGCGCCATCCAGTCACGTCTGAATTCAGTGACGGCACGCGCATTGAAACCGAACCGATCTGACACTATCGTTTCGTTGGAGTGACCCGCAAACTTCAGTTCCCAGTATTCGGAAAAACTGAGCTTGGACTCAGGAACCAAGTGTTGAAAAAGCTGATGCAGACGCGGCTTGGAATCGATTAGCGTTCCATCGAGATCGAAGATTATATTCACATGAGACTCTTAAAGTAGGCAATTTCAGTACTCAAGCCCAATGTAAAATCAATCTCTTCGGGCAACAAATATTTCTTCAACCGCGTTGTATCGAAAACGAAGTCTCTTTTGGTACCGTTAAACTCACGCTGCACAACCTCGACCTGCGCGCCGCTGAGCAGGATCAACTGATCCAATACGGACCTGATTGACACCGCGTGGCCACCGACGAGGTTCACCACACCAACATCCTCATTTAACTCAACAGCGGCAAGAATTGACCGCACAACATCATCAATATAAATAAAGCTTCTTAACTCAGCACCGTCACCATACAGTTCGACAGGTTGAGCATCCAAGATACGCTTGATGGTTTTGGGGAGAAATTTTTCATATTTCTCTTCGCCCGGACCGTACACATGACCAACTCGCAAAATGTGCCGATCAATATGTTGCTCTCGTGCAAATACAGAGATCATTTGCTCACAGTACAGCTTCGACCAGCCATATAAAGTAGCAGGTACAGTCGCTGTGGCCTCCGAGATAACCGTGTCTGCAGCGTAAACATCGAGCGTGCTCGTAAATACTATTTTTCGCAGTGCATTAAAGGGCAGACTCAGCAGTTTTTCTGTGAATGAGATATTTTCATTGCAGGCTGCGATGACATTTGCCTCTGCCCCATTCTTGGGGGTGTAGGCGCCAGCATGAATGACAATTTCGACCTCTTGAAGTTTGTCGAAGTCCTGTTGACTCAGACCAAAGTCAGGCAACTGCTTGTCATAGACGACGCTCTGACATTTACTGGTGGTCTGCGAACTGAATGCAACAACGTGCGTACTGCCCCATTTCGCTATCGCAGCATCCAGCAGACGTCCCCCGATAAAGCCTGACGCTCCAGTAATCAGGACTTTCATAAGAATATGATCTCATCACGAATGCCCTGCTCAGTTGTCAATACCGGGCGAGTATCCATACCTCGAAGCCACATCAAGTCATTGGGTAAAGGGTTAATCTTCGTTTCAAGCTGCGGAAACTCGTTATACAGAGCGATATCCTTAAAGATCTCGGGCATGTTCAAACCCGCTTCTGTAAAGAACTGAACCGTTGTAAAAAATCGTGAAATATTGATTTCTGTAGGGTTTGGAACACCATCAAACCCGTAAGCCATGTCAACGCCGAATATCCCATGTGGTTTTTTCGAAACCGATTTGACACAGTTAATAGCAATGTCAGTGGCTTGGTCGTTGGTACACGTCACACCGACTTTGGTGACGCCAGTAACACCGGAGATGCTTCGGTTGCCGTGTGTCCAGCTGCGACGCTCACGAGACTGCGCAACGACCAAGTTACCTTCGTGCCATATAGAAAGCCATGTAATAGTATCTGGCGTAAGCAACTCAGCGGCGACGAAGTCGCCCCACCCTTTGTAATGATCAATCCAGGCCTTCGCCAGTGTAAAATCATTGGTAGGTATGGCACCCTTACCGCCACCACCGATAGAAGATGCACGCAACCAAATTTTTCCATCGGCGTTACCCAGTGCTTTAAATGCCTCTTTAAGATCCTGTTCGTCATTGATCATAATATTGCGAGGTACAGGCACGCCTGCCTGTTTGAATGCTTCATACGACTTGTGCTTATGCACGCAGGTATCAATGACGTCGTGGTCAGGCATGAAAAGCTTGGTGCCCGTTGCCAATATATCATCGCGTATCAAAGAGGCGTGAAAGATCTCCAAATCATTCTGGAAATGCACCAAGTCAGGCTTTTCGGCCTCAAGCAATTGCAGCAACTTCTGCTTGTACTCTGGAGAGTTGGCGTATGGAATATAAAACTTTTTGCTCGCTTTGGATAATGCAAGATCAGAAGGTTCGGATCCCATACCGATGACAGTCTCGCCTTTGCGGCCCATCATAAGGGAGTTAATAACGCCTTCAGAAGGTGCGCCACCGGCCCCTGCGATAAGTATTTTAGACATTTGAGACTCCCATCTGTGAAGCACAGCACTTGAACTGCGCAAAAATAAATTCTTTTAATGACCAATAAAAATTGGAGCCAGTGATGTACATGCGATCCAGACAACCGGGTAATTCAAGATGCCCGCATGACCGGCGTATGTTACTGGAACACCAGTATAGACACACGCCTGGCTTAAGCATTGCGCGCTAAAACACTATGGTTCCAATCGCCGTTGCTGGTAAATCCAATCAACAATCTCACCATCCGGAGTATAACCACTGACGGTATCACGTAACAGTTGGCGGACTCGGCTATAGTCATCCTGATCGACCGCTGCAAGCAATTCCGTCAATTTGATCTTTAGAGTCTCCCAAGGCAGATGATCCTCGTTGGCACTCATAATCATTGGGTGCTGCGTTGCCACCACGTTGTCACCGATCAACAACTCTTCGTACAGCTTTTCACCAGGACGCAAACCCGAGAACTCGATAGCGATGTCACCGTGAGGGTTCTTGTCAGAACGTACACTCAACCCGGACAGATGAATCATCTTTTCGGCCAGCTCGACAATCTTCACGGGTTCGCCCATATCGAGGACGAACACATCACCCCCAAGGCCCATGGACCCAGCCTGTATGACCAGTTGCGCCGCTTCGGGAATGGTCATGAAGTAGCGGGTTATTTTCGGGTGGGTAACCGTTAACGGACCGCCAGATTTGATCTGCTTATGGAACAACGGTATTACAGAGCCGGAAGAACCCAGGACGTTGCCGAATCTCACCATCGTGAAGCGGGTTTTATTCACCCGGGAGACATTGGACTTGTCACCGAACAGCACGGGGGCAAGCTCACGACTCAAAGCTTGAAGGGTGAGTTCAGCCAGACGCTTGGTGCTACCCATGACATTGGTTGGTCGAACAGCCTTATCCGTGGAAATCAGGACAAAATTCGATGCGCCAGCCTGAAGTGCCGCTTGAGCGGTGTTCAGTGTGCCAATAACATTATTCAACACACCTTCTGCAATGTTGTGCTCGACAATGGGTACATGCTTATACGCCGCCGCGTGGTAAACCGTGTCGACACGCCAGGTCTTCATCACGTCAAGCAACTTTGCCTGATCACGCACGGACCCCAATATCGGGAGTAACTTGACCGGCAATGAATTCCGGGTAATACGCTGTTCAAGCTCAGAAAGAATGCTGTAGAGATTGAACTCACTGTGCTCGAACAACAGCAGGGTCATAGGCTTGAGTTCGAGAATTTGCCGGCACAGCTCAGAACCAATTGACCCGCCTGCACCGGTTACAAGCACATTCTGCCCTTTGATACAGTGCTCGAGCAGTTCATCTTGGGCAGGCACCGAATCACGGCCGAGCAAGTCAGCGATATCGACTTCTTGAATATCGTCAACTTTGACTCGGCCGCTGGCGAGGTCCATAAAACCGGGAACGCTGCGAACGTGGAGTGGGAAGCCCTCCAGAAAACCAAGAATCTCGCGGCGCCGCCCACGGCTTGACGATGGAATGGCCAACAGAACTTCCTGCGCTCCCGTGACATCGATCATGCGCTGGATATGCTTGGCCTTATAGACTTGAAGCCCGGAAATGACACGATCGGAAATGGTGGTATCGTCATCGATGAATGCCACTGGACGCATAACGCGCCCCATGCGCAGTGCTGCGACCAGTTGATTGCCCGCCGCACCGGCACCATAGATCGCGACACGCGGAAGGCCGTCTTCACGGCTGGTAAATGGCACATGCTGTGCCGCCGCAAACCAATCGCCCAAAAAGTACTGGCGCATGATCAAGCGCAGACCGCCGACCATGATCAAACTTAACCACCAATAATTGAAGATGATTGAGCGGGGCACGACATTTTGATGGTTACTGTACCAGTAGACCACAACACCTAAAATCAGTGATGAAAGACTGACAGCCTTGATAATCGCTACCAATGCATCATTGCCAAAATAGCGCATGACAGCACGATACATACCAAAGCGAATAAAAAGCGGAATAGCCACCACCGGTGCAGCCAAGAACAGCCAAAGATGCATTTTGACCGGGTTGATCATCTCATCAATGCCGAGGCGAACAACAAACGCCATCCACAGCGCCAGAAAAACCAGGACAACGTCCGCAACTACCTGTATCAGTCGTTTCTTGTGACGAGGCAGTTTCAATAGCCAAGTGCGCAACCGGTTAATCATGATTCACCTACGGTCCTTGCGTTTGATCAAAATTCTTGTCGACCGCGCAATAAACGCAGAACAAAAAACACACTGTACGGTGCCTGCCTGAACAAGCCCGTCATATAGGTTCTACAGCTTCAATGGGAAACGCCATCGCGCTTGAGCACCTTCAAAGCTGTCAAAAAAAGGATTTTCAGATCGAAAAACAAACCCATATTTTTCGCGTAATAGGCATCATAGCCAACCTTAACCGGTATCGGCAACTCGTCCCGTCCGTTCACCTGCGCCCAGCCTGTGAGACCCGGCCGGATGAGATGTACGCCTTGCTCGGTACGCAAGGAAATAAGATCTGCTTGGTTGAAAAGCGCCGGCCTAGGCCCGACAAAACTCATGTCACCCGCAATGATGCTCCACAACTGAGGCAACTCATCCAGGCTGGACTTTCTTAGGAAATTTCCAATCGGCGTAAGGTACTGAGCCGGGTCCTGCAGCAAATGCGTGGCGACCGCTGGGGTTCCTGTGCGCATTGAGCGAAACTTTGGCATCTTGAAGACATCATTATTCCTCCCTACCCGATCGGACCAATACAGAGCAGGTCCTTTTGATGTCAATTTTACCGCGACGGTAACAAGTACAATCGGGATGAGGAGTATGAGCAATGCAAAAAAGCTCAGCAAAAGATCAAAAAAACGCTTCATGTTGAACACCAACCTCTAAATTCAGAGCTATCGAGTTGAGTATTGAGTAACCATTCTCGCCACTTTGGCGAGGGATTGAGACAATCGCTCGGCGATTGCCCTTTTACGCAAAATACAAGGATGCTCAATAAAGTGCCAGGAAAGTACTGCGGGAATAAGCGCTAGTGGCAAAGCCACCAGGATCATCGCCACTGGCGATATACCCTTCCAGACGTGCGCTAAAATCTCTTGTGTTGGAAAGGCGTAGATATACAGGCCATAAGAATAGTCTCCCAACCGATTAAACTGACGAGCAAACCATTGCGTATTGAAGGCGAACCAGAATACTGTGTAACTCCAGGCCGCCACAAAAGCCTCAACGAAAACAGGCGATGGGTATAAAAAAATCGTCACTAACCAACAGGTACCGACTATACGATAATCTAGGCGAATATTGAACCTGTATGCATAAAGCAGCATACCTACTACGAATGCAAAACTCCACTGCACCCATGTACGGGTCTGAAAACCGGGACTGATAAGTTCCCCCTGCAGCAAGAATTTAAATGCAAAATAAAATGAAAAGTACACCACAAAAAACACTGTAATTCGGCGTAGCCTTTTCAAAACGCCCAAGATCCCCAGCACCAAAACCAAGGCGTACAGCAAGACTTCATAATACAGCGTCCACAACGACCCATTTATCCCCGGGTATGGATTGTCCTGGAACAAGCCTGGCAACTGAAACTGAATACTCTTCAATTTCAAGTTGGCCGTCACATAGCTATAAACCTCAGGTGAGGAGAAATAATCATGCGCGTTCAGATTTGAAAAAAACGGACCTATGAAACAGGCAGTTAAAACCAGCACCACCAGAAGCGCTGGATACAGCCGTAAAAATCTAGCAACGACAAAATCAACCGCGCTCTTTGATCGCTGATAACTCAGCGATATAAAAAATCCAGAAATGCAAAAAAAGGTAAATACGCCTAATCCTCCGAGCGAGATACCAAGTTGAGCTACCAGCGGTTCGACCTCGCCGGCCCCACGTGAAAGCGGATAGGCGTGAGAAACCAAAACAAAAAAAGCCGCAACCATGCGGATAAAATTGAAGTTATTCTGCCGGTCGTTGAGACTCTCTTCTAGATTAGCCATGGGAAATTCCATTTTGCTCATCTTGATAATAACGAGCCGTAATAGCAAAGGCGTCATCAACGCTGACAGGCGGCACCCAGCCAAGAAGTTCTTGCGTATCCGTAATATCTACTTGAAGCGACCCACACAGGCGTTGAAAAAATTCTTTCTTGCCCACCACCGATGCGGCCAGCCCCAAGAGAGACTGCGGGAAGGCAAATATACGGGATTTTTTGTTCATCGCCACAGCAAGCTTTTCCAGAATCTGGCCTATGGATAAGTCTTCGCCATCACTGACCAAAAATACGCGATTAACTGCCTTGGGGTGATGAATGCACAAGCAAATCAAATCGATCAGATTATCGATGAACACCAGACTCCGACGATTATTAATTGTACGTAGTGGCAAAGGAAGGCCTTTGTTAACGGTAGCTAACATCTTTTCGAAATTAGCTTTTACACCCGGGCCGTACACCAACACAGGCCTGATGATTACTACCTCCATTGAGGTTTTCCTCGCCAGCCCCATCAATGCCTGCTCGGCCTCAAGCTTGGACACTCCATAGTCGTCAAGCGGTGCGGGGGCATCCGATGGCTTGAAAGCACGGCGGCCGTCGGTCTCCTCACCGTTGACCTTGACAGAGCTGATATAGATAAACCGCTTAACGCCAGCCTGCGCAGCCTGCCGGGCAAGATTGAGCGTGGCATCAACGTTCACCTGTCGAAAGGCCTGCAACGGATTGCTATGCGTTTCGTTCATGATGTGAGCACGGCCCGCGGAGTGGATCACAACCTCCACTCCCTGCAATGCGACACTCCAGTCGTTGTCCTCTGACAGCGATGGGATAATGCAATGCTGAACACCGGGGAGTACAGTGGCCGCATGTTTTCGCGTCACGTTGACAACCGGGTAGTTGGCATTGACCAAGGCTTCAAGCAGGGGGCGCCCTACAAAACCTGTACCGCCGGTTAGAAGAATCTTCGGCATTAGAGAAATAGGGCTGCCACTCAAACCATATGACATGATCAAGCCCTATCGGATGACAGCAGTTGTTTGAATAATTTATCGTATTGAGAAGATACCCCTTCCCAACGATAACGACGAACTGCAATTTCATGCATTTTTTTACTCAGCTCTGCCCGCGCCGCTTCGTCAGCGAATAGCATGGAAGCGTGATCTATAAGCGACTCGCTGGAAGCGAAAAACTTGGCACCGTCCTCGGTAGAGGCACGATTGAACGACACATCGAATGCGATGATCGGCAGGCTCAACCACATAGCTTCAACCAGGGACGGGTTGGTTCCACCTGCGCTGTGACCGTGAATATAGATAGTGGCATTGCTGCGCAACGGACTTAGTTCATCACCGTTGTAGATGGGGTCCAGCAGGTGGAGGTTCTCTGCGCCTGCGTATTTATCCTGGAGCGCCTTGCCATATTCACTCTGCTTCCAATTGCCGACGATGACCAGTGGAAGTCCGCTCGTGTGGAAGGCTTCGACAACAATATGGATATTATTTTCAGGCTCAATCCTGCAGACAGAAAACGCATAGGGTTTTTGTAGAAACGGATAGCGCGCCCGATCTTCGTCAGTCAACGCACGTGTTTTGGCCTGATCACCACCATAAGCAATAAGGGTACTTTCTCGACCATATTCGCTACGCACATAGTCCTGAAGAACCTGGTTATCAGTGACCACGGCGTCAGAATACTTGACTGCCACAGCCTCCGAAAATTTCAAGAATTTCTTGGCCAGGGGCGACCACTTTGCCCGCTTCCATTCATAGCCATCGATATTGACGACGATCTTTTTCTTCGTCAGCATTTTGATGAATGGTAGTGCAATACAACCGGAAACCCCCAGTATTACCAGCACATCATTTTTTCGATAAGCATGCAACATGCTGACTATGTCATAGGGAATACTTTGTACACCATTGGCCTTCAACGGTACATAAATCAAATCAGCATTGCCGTATTTCTTGGGTTGAGACACATAGGATTTCGAGCTGCAATACACCGAAATCTCGTACTCACGATCCAGGTAGGTCACCAGTTGCTCTGACAGCGTTTCCCACCCACCGTATTGTGCGGGAAGGCCAACCGTACCAATGACTGCAAATTTAAATCCCATCAAACACCCCGAGCACACCACTTTCAAATTGTTCACTTGAGAAACTAAGTGACTTCACCCTCGCCGCTTCAGATAGGCGGTAACAAACATCCGGGTTTTCTTGGAGAAATACCAGTTTGGCAGCAATATCTTCGACTCGATCAGACGCCATCAAGTACCCCTCAGAGTCTTCGGACACCAGTTCAACGGGCCCTCCTACCGGGGGAACGATGCATGGAATGCCAAATGAAAGCCCCTCAAGAATCGTCAGACCGAAGGTTTCAACCCATTCAGTCGGCTTCGAAAGGCTGAGTAAAACACTTGCCTTTTGGTAATAAGGCACGACGTCTGCGCAACCGGGGACAATAGTTAGATTGTCGGGAATGACTGTACTCGAAAAAAACTCGGACACCTCATTTTCAGTGGCCCCGAGAATCAGAGTAAATTTAAGGACCGGATGGGCGCTTAAAAAACGAGCAATCTTTACAAATTCATTAACACCCTTGTAAGCTTTCAAAGAGCAAATCATCAGCACGCCAAACCTTCCATCTGGCGTGGATTGATAAACATGACGCTCGGCGATGCGGCTCATTTCCAAGGGGATCGCATTATAAACAACACTGCTTGCAATCCTGGAAAAGCCTTCAGTGTTCGCAAGAAAGTGCGATACAAATATATTAACGCTTGAGCACTTCTCAACTATCAAACGCAAAAACACTTTTAAAGGCAATGGCCGTATCGATGTTTCGTGAATATGATAAACAACCTTGACTCCCAACAGCCTTCCTGCTAATGCCGCACCAAAAGGCAGTAATGTATTAACGTAGAAAACTGCCTCGGACCGCCTGTACTTCAACAATTTAAAAAACAACACCAGTTGCGATAAGCTATAACTAATCAGTGTTAAAAACTTATTATCAAATCGCTTGTAAAAGTAGCGACGCTGGACGCAAGGTGCCGAAGAAAGAAAGCCCGCGCTCCCTTTCCCGCCCAAAAACAACTCGGCCTGGATACCTTTCTTCGATACAGCTTCAATCACCTGCGAGAGAACTTTTGGACTCCCGCTATAGTCATTGAGCAAATGAAAAAATATAATTTTTTTCACTACACATCCTTTTCGCTACGTTCTTTTATTCGCTTCGCAGGGACGCCCGCATAAATTGAGTTTGAGGCGTATCGTCCAGCCTTTAAAACGGCTCCAGCCGCGATCACACAACCATCCTCGAGGAAGACACCATCCAGCACGGTCACTTTGGCGCCAATCCAGCAGTTACTTCCAATATGGATGCCTGTGTTGTTCACCCCTTGAAGACGGATAGGCGTTGCAGGGTCAGCAAAATTATGATTTTCCGAATGGAAGGACACATAGTTACCAATGATCGTGTCATCGCCAATAGTGATACCACCTGCGCAGCCCAAGAAGCTGCCGCTGCCGATGCCAACATTGTTACCGACCGAAAGCCCCTCACCTAATTTGGTCAGACTCCCCGTGCATTCGATAATAACATTTTTCTTCAAGGAAACCCCGCGACCGAAGGTAATACCCTTGACTGCCAACGCGTCGATAAAGCATCCCTCATCAATCACGAGGCCTTCCCCTCCGAAGATCAGTGAGCGTGCCTTTACGGTAACGCGCTTGCCTACTAGGATGACCGAAAGACGCCTGAATTTCATAAAGCCATTTATGACCATAAACGCTTTAGAAAGAACGAAGTCAAAGAGATAACTATCTGGAATTCGCCTATCGAGCTTGATGCCTCGCTTCCTGATTTTCAAAGAAAGAAACTCAACCAATTCTATCAACATTATCTTCTCTCTTTAAAAGATGAAATATATGAACGAAAAAACTCAGCCTCTTTATACGAGACACTTTTCCTCAAGGAAGAAATCAACAAATAAGCCTCCATGATTAGACGAAAAAAGTAATTTTTACGCTCAAAGATCACCCGAAAACCACGAATCATTTCCTGGAACCGAAAAACAGCACGCTCGGCGTTATCGGACGTATGCTCAGAAAGATCATGCTGTAGCGCTGTACCCAACACGTAAAATTGCGGGTAATACGTCTCATACCTCACGAAGAACTCGGTATCCGTAGCATAAAACTTAAGTCGCTCATCAAAGAGTGGCATCATTCGCACATAACAAGCTTTTGTGAATATTACTCCACTGTTGATCGCAAGCTTATTAGCAGAAGAGTTTATGCCACTCTCTACGCTTGGTGACAAGCGACCGAAAAACCAGAAACGCTCACCTGGGCTCACCAGGTTTGCCCCTGAGTAAATCTTTGGCAGAATTACTCCAAATGCATCAGGCGACGACTTCGCTTCAAACTCAATTGCAGTGGCGATCTCGCCAACATAACTCTGCGAGGAATAATCAGTATCATCATCTGAAATCATGAAATGTGTCGCACCGGCCGCAAACGCCTGAGCGGCGACACGATTATAGATATGAGACAACCCTTCATTATTACCTTCCAGCCAAGTCAGCCCTTCCCTGACCAAACGGGGCGAACACTGCGGTGTGTTATTCCACACAAAAAAATCGACTTCAATGCCTTTTTCGCAAAAGTAGCTAGCACACTCCAGCAATGTTGTTATAGCAGCCGAATCCTTATAATGCCGCTTATAAAGAACAATCAATATCGAAAGCTTAGATTTTACGATATTTTGAGTCATACATTACCACCACTATAACCAGCACAAATAGATACAATACGACACTATTGGTGTAAGACTGGAAGAAGAAACTGCTAAGGAAAAATGGGTAGCTGATGACTAGATAGTCAGCGACGCCAGTCATAAACGCGCTGCCTCCTACACGTAACTGCTGCGTCACCGCGACGATCTTGGCGTAAAATAGAATCAAGCCGATCATAATGGTCAGCCCAAGATAGCCCGTGGAGGCCAGGAGATTCAACCACAGCGAATCATACCAGTGTGCCTGACCAGGCCCTATGGCGCCGAAGCCCAGGCCCAGCGGCATAGAGCCCAATGATTCGAGAACCACATACCACTGCCTTACGCGGTCCAAGGCGGACAAATCGTCGGTGTACCCCAAGGCCAGGTAGAGAAATATAGAACTTGTAAACATTACGAAATAGCTGTAACCCAACGCATTAATAAGCATTTTCCGCTTGAACATCTGCAGTACGATCAAGAAGAATACCGCAGACACCATTCCGATAACGGCAGTTCTGACTGAGCCATAACAAATCACCAGCGTTGAAAAAATAACGACCAGCACATACCCGATAAAACTTAAGGTGTACTTTCGTTTTCTGATCGCTTGCACGAACAGACAACTGGCAAATAGCGCCGTATTCAAAATAAAGGCATTGAATTCAAGGGTACCGGTAAAGAATCCGGACATCCTGGCACTCCCCTCCCTCATGGAGTTGTAGGCTTCCAATTCAAATCCTTTTTCAGTTAGCAGTGGCCAATACCAGAACTGCTCAGCATCAGTGATAGTGAAATATTGATAAACGGCATAACCACCACAAACAAAAGTCACGGCCGCCAGCGTGGAAAACATCAACCTCAGCTTTACTTCAAGCTCTAAATCCCGACATATCGCATTCACCATCAGCGCAAAAATAATAGGCATGGCAAAGGAGCGAAACATGCGAAATGATCCATCGGAAAGCTCACCGCACAGCACATAAAACATGAGGAAAAAAGCAAATATCAGCAACTGTTCTTTATACTTGCGCGGTATTGAATGCTGAGTACCTACCTGAAAAAACACGATCAGCACGGTCAGCAAGATATAGAACAGTACCGCACCCTCGCGCCAAGCCGCAAAAACAGCAGGCGCATGGAAGGTCAAGATAAGGTAATCCGAAAACAAGAGCAATATTATAAAAAAACGCAGCGCTAGTGCCCTCATGCCTTGTCCGATCCTACGTCCTTCCCGGTTAAACTTTTAATCCTCAAAAGCGCTAACTTAAATACCATCTTAACTTTCTGCACTGTACTCAACTCATGCAATACAGACAACAAAAAACCCTTATCAAAACTTATCAACTTCGCAATTACCTCTGGGGGAATAGCCGAGGTAATTTTCCCTGTCTGCTCATATGCAGCAACATCCCCCGTCCATGCCACATAACGCTCCATCTCGTTAGCGCATAACACGTCGTCATAGAGACACGCTAAGTAGCGAGACTTAACCGCCTCATAGCCATTCACGGCGTAAACTGACTCAATTACCGCTGGGTCATTGTCACACTGGAGAATGCTCGTCATTAAATCATCTATGTTTTTACTTTTAAGATTGTCCGCAGGTGAATAACCTTGTATCGGCGCGCGAAGCCCCACACAACGACGGCCGCTCACGAGCTGCTCTGCAAATGCGGTACCACCGGGCGTTGGATAGCTATCAACGTAAAAATCAGCGCCATCCAAGAGTTTCAGGTAGCTCTCATACGGCACCGACGATAAAATTTGAAAGCGCCGCCGATATCTAAGCTTTAACGGCCACCACCAGATATTGGTGTAGGGATTGGCTCCAACTATCCAGAAAGTGGCGTTTTTAAACTCTGACATAACCCGGTGAATCGTAGGCCTTGAATCATAGTTTTTGACCGGTTTGAATTTGAAGGGTGACGCCGCGCTAAAAAAGTTCAATGCATCATCTTTCGCAGGCAGGCGATGTGCTTTCTTGACTAAGCGAGTGCTCAACGGGATGCCCAAAAAGGACTTTACCCCTGAAATATTTTTCTTTTTATCCCGCTGCTGACCAAACGTGCTGATTTCGAAATAGACGTCCGCAACAGAACTGCCGTAAGTGAAGACATGATCGGCATGATTCACAAAAAAGATTTTTGCATTCGTCATGCCTTTTAGAATATTGCAGGCAATGACCGTAGTCATGTCGTCCGGATGGATATGCAAAACCACCCTCTTATAGGCTTTCAGACACTCTATAATTTCAGTGACTTTCTGCAATGGCGTACGGCACTGTAAGACAGTGCACTCATTAAAAAAGACACGAGTACGCTCAATCGCAGCGTCATCACTTTGGCGGGTTATCAACAGGTCAGGCTTTTCCGAGTGCATCGTAGCAAGCTGTTCCATCAGCCGGGTATGCCCTCCGATCAAATAAGGCTCGGATATCAGATGAATACAATCTTTCGAAGGTGCGACAATGTCATCTTCATGAACCAAGCTCATGCACCGGTTGGTTAACAAGGCCTCCAGTTCTGGATCATCGTAAACCCCCTTATCAACCGCCCAAAGTATTGCCCCATAGCCCTCGGCCAACTCAATACTCTTATTGATATCTTTTTGCGTTAAAATTAAATCGCGAAGTGAGGATAGCAAGCGACTCATGGGCAAAAAGACCTCATACAGCATTATTTTGATTTAGCTTTCTATAAATAAGAAAGTACATGACTACCAAGTAAACACCGTAGTTAACTGCGTGAGCCCACGTTACACCAATCGGCCCACCCACCTTTGTCAACACGATCGTAAGCAAATAAAACCCGAACGCAAAAATCACTTCTGTAACGATGTACATTTTAACCATCGCTTTACCCAGCATTAGGTAGGCAAGTATCCAACTAGCGATTTTCAACGTATCGCCCAGCATCTGCCAGGCGAAGAAATCTCTCATCGGGCTGAACGCATCGGTAAACAGTAGCCCGATAATGAAGTCTCTCATGAGGTAAATCACCAAGCCACAGATCATCGCAACTGGCAAAATCAGCTTATAGCCTTGCACGATCTCCTTCCTGATATCCTCTGGATTGACCAGTTCTGACAACTTAGGCAGAAAATACAAGCCCAACGTTGTCGTCACCAACAGCAAATAGGCGGTACTGAGACGCCACATGGCCTCCCAATACCCTGCGGTCTCCCACCCAAATTCCGACCCCAGATAGTTCCGTACCAAAATATGACTAACTGGCACACATGCCGCCGTGGTGAGTGCCATAGCGGTGAACTTTGTCAAGTTTATCGCAATTTGCTTGTCCAATCGGCCGAGCAAATTCGAAAATCGAAACCACGGTGTTCTATAGCACAGCAAACACGTCACAAAGAAGGCAATGGATTGATAGAGTACAAGGGAAATCAATGCACCATAGAGCCCGTATTGTACGACCATGATGATAGTGACCAATAAGGAAAGAAGACTCCCCCCTATATTGGCCAGGATATATCGGCTGATTTCCTTTTTGCCATTGAGAATAGCGAGCAGCAAGGTATTGAAGGAGAAGAACACGACTGTAGCAGCGCACCAGATAAAGACGCTGTACAAAGACTCATCATTAAAACACCACACCGCCAGCGGCTTGCTGAAACAGACAATCAGAATGGATGTTACAACCGAGCCGATTAATGCGATCGTTCCTGCAGTACGCCACACCCGACGCTGTGCGTCCTCGTCGTCTTTATATTCAGCAGTGTATTTGGTCACCCCATTACTGATAGCGCCGGTCGAAAACGTCGTCACCATTTGCACAGCATTTTGAAACTGGCCTAACGCAGCATACCCGGAAGGCCCCACATAAATGGCGAGCATCTTGTTAATGCCCAGCAACGTGAGCATCTTGATAATGACGGCAATACCGTTGAGAAAGCTCGTTCGAAGCAGCGTCATATCAGGCGTCTACAGAAAAGCTATTGCAGGCCTCAACGACACGCTGAGCCTCAGCGTCGGTCATCACCGGACTGATCGGCAAGCTTAATACCTCCCGGTGAATGCGTTCTGTGATAGGAAATGATTTATTGAAAAAGTCCGACTTCGCATAGGCCTGTTGCTGATGAGGTGGTATTGGGTAATGAATTAATGTTTGAACACCTGACTCAGTCAAATGACGCTGCAGCGCTTCTCGCACCTCGGATCGCACTACAAAAAGATGCCACACGTGCGAGATATGATTCATCACATCAACACTCGTATCCAATGGCAGTTTGATCAAAGGATTCTTTATTCCCGCCATATAAATAGCGGCAACACGTCGACGCGCCTCGATCTGACCCTGCAAATATTTGAGCTTCACGCTCAACATGGCAGCCTGAATCTCGTCCAGCCGGCTGTTTACGCCCTGCACCAGATTCTTGTATTTCTCATGAGAACCATAGTTTCGAAGTGCCTGAATCATATTGACCAGTTCGGCATCACTGGAGGTGATGGCCCCTGCATCTCCCAACGCCCCTAGGTTCTTGCCCGGGTAAAAACTGAATCCGGACGCATCACCCCAGTTGCCCGCACTCTTGCCTGCCACTTGCGCCCCGTGAGCTTGAGCAGAGTCTTCCAGTACCAGCAGGTTCTCACGTTTGGCAATTGCATCTATTGCGGGCATGTCAGCCAACTGCCCATAGAGGTGCACAGGCATGATCAATCGAGTTTTGTCAGTCAACGCTCGTTCTATATTCTTGGGGCACAAATTATAGGTGTCTGCGTCAGGCTCAACCAAAACCGGCGTCAGCTTGTTCTCGGTGATGGCCAGCAATGTGGCAATGTAAGTATTGGCTGGCACTATCACTTCATCGCCATCTTTGAGCTTCCCCAGCTCTTTCCAAGCACGGATGGTCAAGATCAATGCATCCAGACCGTTCGCAACCCCCACCGTGTGGCAGGCACCGGTGTACGCCGTGAACTCTTCCTCGAAGCGCTTGAGGCATTCGCCTTGAATATACCAACCCGAATCAATGACACGTGTCGCAGCTTCAATGAGCTCTTCACGATGAGCCGCGTTCAATGATTTTAAATCGAGAAATGGAATCATCAAAAATACCTGACGTCGGTGCTTCGTTATTAGGTGCATGAAGGCGCAGCGGTTGCTGCGCCCCGCAATCTGTAGCCGCTTGATGGGCCTGCCTTATTTAAGGCTGGCTTTCCAACCCCGGATCGCATCAAGCGTCTTGCTCAATCAAGCGTATCGTTTCACCGCACGCATGAAATCATCGTAATTTCGCAAATAGTCGCCTTCATCGTAATGATTGCTTGCGAATACCAGCAAAACGCAATCTTCACTGAAGTCGTGCATCTCGCGCCAAATCAGTTTCTTGATGTGAATGGCCTTATTCGGGGCATCCAGCCATATCGATTCCTGCGTCACGCCGTCATCGATCAGAATTCTGCATTTGCCTGACAAGCAGATAATGTACTGCTCCAACCTGAAATGCGCGTGCGAGCCTCTGCTGATACCCGCCTTGGTATTGAAAATATAATAGGCTCGCCTGACGTCGAACGGGATATCACGCCCTTGCTCCAGGGCAATCAGGCTGCCACGATCATCGCCAATTACTTGCAACTCACTCGACGCCACATTGCCTGTCAGTACCGAAACAGAAGACACTACTTGCGAGAGCAACGGTGCCTCTTCATCCTTCTGACTGATGATCAACCCTTCAGTCACTGGCCATTGGATGCCAATGGCGGGATCATTCCAGTTGATCGATTGCTCGCAAGCCTTGGAATAGATATCTGTGGTCTTGTAGAGAAACTCAGTATTGTCCTCCAACGCCAAAAAGCCGTGTGCAAACCCCTCTGGGATCCAAAGCATCCGGCCATTTTTTGCGGAGAGCTCAACCCCCAGCCACAGCCCAAATGTTTCCGAGCCCTTCCTGATATCCACCGCCACGTCATAGGCGCTACCTGCAGTAACTCGGACCAATTTGCCCTGGGCATGAGGATCACGCTGAAAATGAAGCCCTCTCAAGACGTGCTTTTTTGAGCAGGAGTGATTGTCTTGCACAAATGGGCGCGGAATGGGGTGACCAAACTCGGCGAGTTGTTGGTGGAACAACGGTTCATTGAAACTTTCCATAAACCATCCACGGTCATCCGCGAATACTTTAGGTTCAATGATGACCACACCGGCCAGCTTGGTTTCTATAAACTTCATCAGCTCTTATGCTCAGTCAGAAGGTTCTGCAGATATTGGCCGTATCCCGTCTTGCTCAAGTGCTGCACTTGGGTCGCCAATTGTTCTGGCGAGATCCAGCCGGCATTGAAAGCAATTTCTTCAAGGCAAGCCACCTTCAAGCCCTGCCGGTGCTCAATGGTGTGCACAAACTGACTCGCCTCCAGCAGTGACTCATGCGTCCCAGTGTCCAGCCAAGCAAAGCCTCGGCCCAACATTTCGACAGTCAAACTTTGTTGTTCAAGATAAACACGGTTCACATCGGTAATTTCAAGCTCACCACGTGAAGAGGGGCGAATGCTTTTAGCGATCTCCACCACTTGGTTATCGTAAAAATACAACCCCGTGACCGCATAGTTCGACTTGGGTTTGGCGGGTTTCTCTTCAATACTGAGTACACGCCCGGTGTGGTCAAACTCAACCACGCCAAAGCGTTCTGGATCTGATACGTGATAGCCAAACACCGTGGCGCCGGACGCCTGCGACATAGCAGATCGGAGATTGTCGGAAAAATGCTGGCCGTAGAAAATATTGTCGCCAAGGATCAGACATACGGGATCTGTGCCGATAAACTCCTCGCCGATGATGAATGCCTGTGCCAATCCATCGGGACTGGGTTGCTCTGCATAACTTAGGTGCACACCGTACTGGCTGCCATCACCCAGCAATTTCCTGAATCCTGGCAGGTCATCGGGCGTCGAGATGATCAAAATTTCACGGATGCCTGCCAGCATCAGCACCGACAGCGGATAAAAAATCATCGGCTTGTCATAAATGGGGAGCATTTGCTTAGACACGCCCAGCGTCAGAGGGTAGAGACGGGTGCCCGCACCTCCGGCAAGAATGATCCCCTTACGCTTCAACATTGTCATATCTAAAACACATCCTTAACGTTCAGATCCCCCACATACGGGCGGAGGCTTACTCGATTATTACCGACAAAATACGACTCATCCCAAGCCACAGCTGACACCATGTCAGAGCAAGCCCTTCCTATACCGACACAGCATTCACGAGCGTCACAAAGAACGTGATGATACAGCGCTCCCCCCCATCAACAAAACGAACAGTGAAAAGTCTTGTAGGGGTGGAGGCCGATCGAATCAATGGCAATATGCCACCTCCTGACGTGATACAGGTCACGCATACCGGACCAAAAACGCCTTGGAGGACAGCAGGGGCTAAACAAAGGGAGATGAGCTGTTATTGAAAAATGAAGGTACCCAGTAAAAGCTAGACCGGGGTCAATAGTGAGCCATGACCTCTACGATCATGGCTTGCCAGGTGCGCGAGGGGCGCAATTACGATATCACCCTCTCGTGCAATGGCTTACCTGCAGCGCCGGCAAGCACAGGCGTGACCTCTTGCTGTTTGGCGCGACGGCCACTGATGATAAAATGCCTGATCAGTGCGGCTAGAACACCCAGGACTCCCCCCACCAAGACCCCAATGGCCAGTATCAATATTTTATTGGGGCTCACAGGCCTGAGTGGCTCAAGCGCTTTGCGATCTATTGTGACCAGCTTCATATTGCTGATATCGAGATTGCCCAAATTTTTCAGGCGTACGACTTCGGCCCTCAAGGGCTCTACCCCCGAAAGAAACAGGTCTTCGTTCTGACGCTGCTTCAACACCTCAATTTCCCGATTGCTCTGCAGCAATTGCAACTCACGAGCAATTTGGGCAATTCGGCCCTCAGTAAAATCATCAGACTTGCGTTGCAATAACGCCGTGCGCTCAGCCGACAGCGCTTCGACGCCCATGAAGTACAGCGGTATCTGCTGGTTATTAATCTCTGTTCGCATCACGCTGCTGCTCTCGCTGGAACCACCCGTTTTTTCACCCAGCGCGGACGGTGTCGTCGGTTTCTCGATGCCAAGAGATTTGGCAATCGCGATTGCCTCGCCCAATTGCGCAATTCGGTCTTGCCGCGCAGTCTTGATCTGCTGGCGCAAGGCTTTCAACTCGTCCTGCAACTGTGCTCGCTTAAGATTATCAGCCTCTTGGAGCGTCGCAATTCGCGCATCCTTGTCTGTCTTGTAGCTGGACCGGGCAGCTTCGATCTTTCCTTCCAGCTCGGTCAGGCGATTTTTTACAATTACCCTCAAATCAGCGGCGATCTGTTCACGCTCGGCATCGATAGCATAATCAACAAATTTGTTAAGCACGCTGACGCCATCGATACCTTTCGGGTAGTTGAGTCCAAGCCCAATGTACGCACTTAATGAATCAGATTTTTTCGGGTCAGGCAGAACCAACTTGAGGGAGTCGCGATTGAAGGCATCAAAGCTTTGTTCAAGCGTGCGCCCTGGTCGCTCGAAAGGCTTGAATAATGCCTGGTTAGCTCTAAAGAAATTGAGTCGGGTCTCATAGGACTCTAACGATGCACCTACTTTGATGAGCGCATCACCTGGCGGCAATTGGTAGACTTCCGACCGATTCAAGGCATCCAGTTCGTTAATGGCCGCAGGACGCAAAACACTACTTACTTGGTATTCAGGTTTCGCAGTGAAGGCATAGGCTGCCGCAGCCAGTGTTATCCCCACGGACACAAATAAAACAAGGACTTTCTGCTGCCAAACAGCATGAAAAACTGCGGCAATATCAACTTCGCCAGAGGGAGGTACAGAAGGAACGCGGAAGCTACTACTCACAACAAAAACCTGCCTTCAAAGAGAAACTGCGGGCTCGTTATGCAGACAAAATTGCGTATTTTTTATTCTAATTGGATGACCGCCAAAACTCAGCGTCTCTGCCAAATTTTGAGCGCACAAAATGCCTGTTATCGAGAACAGATTCCATTCTGCCATCTCTTTGGCATATTACAAGTCTTGACATGTCTGTCAGACGTTTCTGAATTCCCCATGAGAACTGTCGCAACCAGCGGGAATAGGTAGCCAGGCAACTCAAAGCGCTCGACATGATAAGATTTCTGACAAACGGTCTCAAACACCGCCCATTTCCATCACAATGCCAGCTAAGACTCCCCCCTAAACCACCGCCTTACCCCGACGCCTACGCACAACCACCCCCAACACCGGCCCAATCACCATTCCCGCAATCAAAGCCACCACCACAAACACCGCCACCGGCATCTGCGCAGTACTCCACCCCAGGAACGACAGCGCCACGCCCTGCTGGTTTTCCAGCACAAACGCCA
>Ga0308159_1002381_pt1 | contig 21920 bp, 19 predicted proteins | sample PhyCR1_FD_201040 | JGI IMG/M metagenome (GOLD analysis project Ga0308159, IMG submission 201040) | Phyllosphere microbial communities from UC Gill Tract Community Farm, Albany, California, United States - DLSLC.R1 | ecosystem: Host-associated > Plants > Phyllosphere > Unclassified | place: USA... | reverse complement strand
GGAACAGATCAAGCACTTCTTCGAGAACTACAAAGACCTCGAAAAAGGCAAGTGGGTGAAGATCGACGGTTGGGGCAACGCAGACGCCGCCCGCGCCGAGATCATGAAGTCGGTTGCCGCCTACAAGGGCTGATAACCGCTACTCATTGCCCCGGCAATAAAAAAAGCCCCGATCATTCGGGGCTTTTTTTGTGGGAAAAATTAAACGACAAGTTCATCAATTTATAAACTCTGTTTAGTTGGTTTTAAAATACGAAGTATCGGGCTACAACTAAGCAAATACCTACACACCCAACTCAACGCATAGTTTATTTGATCTGTTTTTCCGGCCAGTAAACTCCTCGTTTATGAATACATCAGGTGATCGCTTAAAAGCACTCTTACGGGAAGTTCATCTTTCCGCCTCCGACTTCGCCAAGAACCGTGGTGTCACGCCTCAACACGTGAACAACTGGTTCAAGCGCGGTGTACCCATGGGCCGACTCAACGAGATCGCAGAACTGCTGTGCATCTCCAGCCGTTGGCTGCGCACCGGCGAAGGCCCAAAACACCCACCGGCCAACTTCCTGCTGGAAGGCCCGGAAACACGAAAAGGACTTCCAACGCTACGCGAAGCAACCGGCAAATACCTCACAGGCCCCGCCTGCAGCCCGGAAAAACTCGACGTGGAGATCCCTCTCCACGCTTCATTCACCTCCAGCGAACGCATCCGCGTCTCCGTGCACGCCCTCGAAATTCTCAACGTAAACCCCGACCGCGCACTGGGCGCCTACATGGTCGACAACAGCATGACCGACATCATCCAGCAAGGCGCCACCCTCGCCGTTGACCAAGGCCGCACCCAAATCACCGACGGCGAGATCTACGCCGTCGAACACGACGGCATGCTGCGCATCAAGTACCTCTACAACCGCCCGGGCGGCGGCTTGCGCATGCGCAGCCACAACGCAGGCGAACACCCGGACGAATACCTCACGCACGAACAGCGGTTCGAACAAAACTTCGAAATCGTGGGCTGGGTATTCTGGTGGTCCACCCTGAACAACCGCCGGCCGGTCCCGCTGGACGAACACCTGCTGGGCTGGGAAGGCTCTAAATCGGATCCCGAGGTGGGCATTTGAAATGAATGTGGGTATCATGCGCCGCACATTTGGCAGGGGTAGCTTTGCGCTATTCACCCTGCTCGGCGATGCGGAGGAGTTCCCGCTGATGCCCCTACTATTCAGCCAGACGGTACGTTGGCTGAGCGATTTGAAGGCTGGTGAGGTTTACCAAAAATAAGCTGAACCAGTCCCCGAGAAGCCGGCCACAAGCCGGCTTTTTAATGTCTTTTTGAAAGCTATTCTCATCTGCTGAAAACTGCTGCAGCCTTGCTAGATCAAAGGTTTCGGCCTATTTTTGGTCTTGCGACTTCCGTTTTAGTCCGTTGTGTTCCACGCGAAAGTGGGGGAACAAAGTGGGGGAACAGAGGGAAGGACCATGGGCAAGCTCACCGCGAAACAGGTCGAGAATCTGACTGAGCCAGGCACCTATGAAGACGGTGATGGACTCAGGCTTTTCGTGAAACCCACCGGTAAAAAAACCTGGGTTCTACGTTTCCAGCTGAATGGCAAGCGACGGGAAATGGGGTTGGGTAGCTACCCCCTGCTCGATCTCAAGAAAGCCCGTGCGGCGGCGTACGAAAACCGCATTCAGATCCTGAAGGGGAATGACCCGCTCGCGAAACGCCAAGCTGAGCAAACGGCGAGGAAAGAGGCTGAACGGCGCGAGAAAGCACAGCTAATAACCTTCGAGATGTTAGCGAACGATTACCGGGATGCCCACGGGTCGAGCTGGTCGGAGAAATGGCGCAAGGGCTGGTGTCGCAAACTCGAGCTCTATGCCTTTCCCTATTTAGGGAAACTATCCGCAGACGTGATCGAGACCAAGCAAGTTCTCAAAACTCTGCAACCGATCTGGTCTACCAAGACACGAACCGCCGACGAAGTACGCGGACAAATAGAGCAAATTCTGGACGCAGCTAAATCCCGAGGGCTGCGAACTGGTGAAAACCCTGCTCGCTGGCGTGGCCATCTGGAAAATTTGCTCAGCCGTAATGAGAAGAAGAAAGCTCGCAAGCGTATTCATCACCCTGCCCTCGCGTGGCAGGAACTACCTGAGCTCATGCAGGCATTGCGTAGTGTCCCCAACGCCGCATCGTTAGCAGCTCAACTCCTGATCCTTACCGGCGCACGTAGCCACATGGTGAGATTTGCTCAATGGGACGAGTTCGATCTGGAGTCAGGTCGATGGTCGCTGCCGGCTGAGCGAATGAAGACGCGCCAGTCATTCGCCATCCCGCTCGCACCTGAGGTCGTCAAACTGGTGAAAGGCATATCACTAGTTCGAGTACGAAGCCCATACCTATTTCCTGGAAACGGCCGTAGCGGCGTGATGCACGCTAACGGCATTCGCAGCCTGCTTCATAAATTGGGCTACGAACACATCACGCGCCATGGCTTCCGCTCGACATTCCGAGACTGGGCAGGCGAGACCACGGCCCTCCCTCGAGAGATCTGTGAGCTTGCATTAGCTCACGACGAACGCGGGGAAACTGAAAGCGCATATTCCCGATCGGACTTCTTCGACAAGCGAAAGGAGCTGATGAACGCTTGGGCGAAATATGCAACATCGCCGCCGAAGCAACTGACCTAAAAGTAAGGAAAAGGCTAGGTGACTACTAAAAACAGGGATGCTGATTTCAGCCCCGGCAGAAACGTCGTCTCGTGAACAACTCCTGATTTCAAAACAAAAATCAGTAATTTCGGTCCAGCGATAATTCATAATTATGGGCATGGGCTCATCAACCCTACTGAAGCGTCTCCGGAGCCAAAAAAGGCGCCAGTGCACACCGCCGAGGATAAAAATGCCGTCCTTGAAAATCAGACACGTAGGATTTCGGCCAGAAGCTGCCTTCATGAGACGTAGAAAGAGCAGAAGCACCTCCGTTCACTGCGTTTTGATGTGGGTATCGTGGGGGTGAGTCATCATAAGGCGCTGGCTAGAGCCCCTGTTTCTCTCATTCGCGCTTAATGTGTGTTTGCAGTTGTGGATGACAATGTCTGCGTTAAGAACTAGCACGAAATTTTCGCTCGAAAGGCGTTCGATCTGGCTTAATGATGAATTCGTCGCGTATCGCACTTTATTAGCCCTGAGCATTATTTGAGAGGAATTGATGGCGTATGTAGTGGTTTTCCTCGCGACGCGTTGGGGGAGTGAGCTCGGGGGGCTGAACGTGTTCAACACAGGGCTCACACGGGGCATGAGTGAAGCCCTCCCCAAGGGAAGTCGCTGCATCTGCTATGTCGACGAATTGCCGAGTGACACTCAGACGAAGGAGCAGATTGATCTAAGAGTGGTAAAGGCTACGTCGGAAGAGCTTGCTGAGGATATCACCGACGTTTGTCGTAGCTACGAACACGGCACCTTGCAGGGGCTGCTGGTCATTGGACACGACAGTAAGACTGGGCAGCTCGCAATTGACTGTGCGAGCGAGCTGAAGAACCGTCTAACCCCGGTTGCGGCTCTTTCAGCAATCGTCAGTCATATGGATTACTTTGAGTACGGGCATAAGAAGGGACTCTCTCTTGAAGAAGTGAATACTCGTTCGAATTTACAGAGACAAAACGTTGTGCGCGCAGACCATGCGTTCGCAGTTGGGCCATGGCTACAGGCAAGTTTTCAGTCTGCTCGCAGCCTTGATGGCCGCAGCAATAAATCGCCGGTTAAGTGTTTACTACCTGGGGCCGCAGAGATTGCGCACGAGTCGCTAAATCAACGTGCGGGGCTGCAAGTGTTTATCTCTGGTCGGCTTAATCTAGAGGACGACACGATTAAAAATGGTGTGCTCGCAGTCGAGGCGCTGCTGGAGTCTTACCGCCGAGGTCGGGCGAAAGAGCAGCCCGCCTGGCGTTTTCGAGGCAAACTCTACGCCTGTGGTGTTGATATTGAAAAAGATCGAACTCTGCTTGCTTCGCTAGCGCAGCGGGCACAACAGGACACTGCATTTGAGATTGTGGCTATTCCTTTCAGTAACCAACAGGCAGAAATCCACCAACATCTTGCCTCCTCGCATTTTGCGCTTATGCCGTCTTGGCATGAAGGATTCGGTTTAACTGGTTGGGAGGCGTTATGTGCCGGCGTTCCGTTGATTTGCTCTAGCCAGTCTGGGCTCGCAATGCTTCTGAATGACCTTCGACAGCAACTGCCCGACGTCTCTTTCCAGAGCATTGAATACGTCAATCTCAGTGGTAGCTCAGTCCCCGGCAAACCAGCTTTGCACGACGTCGATGTAGTTGCAGAAGCAATAGGCCGTATCACCGAGGACTTACCTCAGCGCAAAGCAGCTGCCATCAATCTCGCCAAGCAGCTCAAGCGTCGCTTTTCATGGAGGCTCACTGCCGAGGAAGTCATCAAAGAAATTGGATGGGTACTGCCAAGCTCGATCCATTGGTGGGAGAGGCAGCAGTTTGCTCAGTCGGTGGCGAACGGCCCATCAGATCAGCAGAGTTCGGACGTAGTGGACTCCGTAATGGAGATTTTGAATCACCTCAAGATAGAGGACGACTGGGGCGCACTTTGTTCTGCTTTCAATTATTTCAGCGACATCGGAAAGCAACCCCAGCTTGCTATGCGACGTATTTTGTACGAGCAGTTGCGGACAATCGGAACTGCCGTTGCAGAAATTCTTCCAGAGTTTCGTCTTGGCGACAGTACGTTTATCGCTGCTATTCGCAATTCTGGACACTTAGATGTTTGCTGGCGCTATATGGCAGCTTGCGCGAGTATAGCGACAAACTTCAGCGAGTTTGCAGAGCTTTTTACCCCGCGCATGCTCGAATCCCTTTACGGAGAACCTTTCCTGCGCAAGGAAATGCTTTTTTACGCATCTCGGTTCTCAAGCGAGTTTCCGCATAGCGCGCAGGCGGTTGCGGAGGAGTTTTTCCAAAGCCTGTCTCAGACTTTGGACGACGATGTCCATCTCCAGACGCGTCTTGCTCGGCTCACGGCAATCTTCCCCAATTGGTCTCATGTGTTGCCGGCACGACCAATGCATATCGCTTATGAAGAAGAGTACGATCGTTGCAATAAGGTGGAGGCGGAATCGCATGATGTTGGGGTTCTTGTTCACGAAGATCCTAGACTCGTACCTACAATCCTGGCGCTTATGTCTCTGCGATCTGACCCTGCTCGCCAATTGGCAGAACAGGCCGTCGGATTCCTTAGCGACTACCAGGGAAAGCCGTTCCGTATTCTTTGGCGAGGCGATAAACGACTCTATGCAGGTTTAATTAGCACAGGGGTAGGAACATCTAAGTTGCTCGATGTTCTCTCCTCGATGGCAGGCGATGAGGATGAAACCATCCGATGGGCGGCTTTAGATCTCGCATTTTCACGCACCTTACGGTCTCGACTGCATGCGTCGCGTCGAACGGTGGCCAAGCCAGGAACGTCAGAGCTCAATCTTTTGCTCGGCCAGATCATTGACAGCGTGGTCTACTCAGATTCAGGGCATCCTTGGCTACACCGAGAATTCCTGCGGAATTATTTGCGGGAACATGCAACGTTGTCTGACTCGCCCTATGCAAAGTTCACCATCAATGATTTCCCGCTTGCTAGGCACTTGCTCGGCCCCGTGCTCGGCACCGTTAGTCCAACGCTATACGGCAGTCAGCACCCAGAGGTTTCCGACGCTAGATCAGCAGCCCAAAAGCTGGTGAAACGCGTTCTGTTCGTGCTGCCACCCATTGCGATGCCGGAACCATCGGAGACGCATCGTACGTCTTACACCAGCACTCCCCCTCTAGGGATGGGACTACTCGCGACCTACGTGGCCTCGCTCGGACATGATGTCCAGCTCGTAGACTGCCACAGGTTCCCGGAGCTCTGTTCGAGCGTGACACAATTTGCGGGGGCCTTCGATCTTATAGGCTTCAACACAGTACTGTCGACGCTGCGTTCAACGGTTAGCTTACTCAAGACAATCCGGAGAGTGAGCTTCCGCCCCTTACTTGTCGTCGGCGGGCCGGCTGCAAAATTAGACGTCTGGCGCTACTCGCTCACGGAAAGCGAGGATAGAGAGTCATGGGATTTCGCGATCTCCAGCGCTGAGCTAGAGAACCTTTCGACCCTGTTGTCAGAGCTCGACAAGACGGCGGAGCCTTGGCCTTCATCGCCTACACTGATTGCAAATACTCATAGCCCAATCCTTGCCTCACGTGACATCCGTCACCCAATCAATGCGGCATCGTCTAGTAACAGTGCATCTGAACCTGAGTGGAAAGATGTACTTGTAGACCGGCGGCTTTTTAGCGGACCGTATGGGCAGTATGAGCCTGCAAGAACTCGCTCGATGACGCGAGACATCCATGAGGCACACGTGGTCATGTCACAGGGGTGCGACTGGGACTGCGCCTTCTGCACCGAACGCAAGAGTGCGAGCGGCGGAGAAAAGCGCCGTGCCGTTGATAGAGTTCTTGATGAGCTGCAGCAATTGTGCACCCACCAAGATGTTTGCGTTCAATTCGTTGATGACAACCTACTACCCCAGATTGCTGCGATTGATCCGACCAAAAGGGTTAACCGCGCAGTCGCAGTAGCTTGGGCTGAGGAGTTTCTTAACGGGATGGTGAGCTTGCGTAAGTCGACTGGAGCCAGTTTCGGCTGGCGAGGGATCTTCCGCCTGGAGGACTTTTTTGAATACGAAAGACAGTTCACAAGCACCTCCTTTATCGAGTTCCTCGCCGACTCCGGGTGTCGAATGCTTGCATTCGGCGTAGAGGTCGGCGCAGAAAGTCGGCGAAAGCGCCTTAAGGGCGGTAATGGAACAGACAATGAACGGATCACAGATCTGTTCGGACGTCTTCGCGAAGCGGGAATCCATACGAAGGCGTACTTCATGCTTGGTGGTCGCTGGGAAAGTCGCGCGACCGCAGAAGAGACTATCGCATTTGCGCTGACTAGCGGAGTTACCCTTGCATACTTCGCACTTTATAAGGAGTTTGTTCAGGCTACGCATGTGCTGAGTCAGCAGAGTACGAATGGCGGCGAACGCGCGAACGCGTACCTCGACTACCGCCAACTCGTACTGCGCTGGGACGAAGCTCTTGGCGCGGAAGGCGGGTGTGAAACCCTAGGTTCCCCGGATGTCATGCTCTCCGGAGCAATCACCCAGATAGAACAGGACAGCTATAAACAGTTGGCAAAGCTTGGCTTCCGATTCGACGACCTCGTGAAATACAACGACTACCACAGCGATATCGGCAAATCGGCAGAGTTGCTGTCGAAGGTCGCTTGGAGTCAGCCAGAGGAGTACTTTACGGTGGTAGAGCAGGCTTATCGACGTTTCTATCTTCGACAGGAGTTCGTCGATGACTATGCCAAATTGATCGAATCGGGGTATTGATCGATTTTTAAATTGTGGTGCGAGCTCATGAAGTCAGCACCAGACAGTACATTCCAGGAGCAGGATCGACTCCGGCGATCCGCCACCATGGCAGGGCGTAGGTGCGAGTATCGGATATGGATTTCGGCCATGCGCCTGTCGTTCAATATAACGGTGATTGCGAAGCTCCCGCTCATCTATTGGCTCATGCCTAAAATGCCTAGGGTCATTCAGTTCGGTGGGTGAAAGGTGCAAGCGCAGTAGCCTGTAGGTGGCTCGCCGGCTATGCCCGAGAGAAGGGATTGCATTGCGGAGCCAACGTCTCGCAGCCACCAGCCTTGATATAGCAACAATCCCGCAACCGCGGTGCAGCCAACATCGGCGCGGGGCCACGAGGTATCTGGTTACCGACGTCAAAGCCGGGTCCCTTCAAGCAGGGATGCGCAGCCTCCCTGCTTGAAGGGACCGACATTAAAAAATAAAATACCTCGGAATCTAGGAGGCACCACCGATTTCCAGGATCAGCCAAGACCAAAGGTCTGCCGCATAGTCAGGACAAATCAATCCTTGATCCGAATTATCCACAGGCGTAGAAAAGATCGGGCAAAGCGCTGTCGTTGACAGCAACCCAGGTAGCCAGAACCTTTAAGGCTACGCCACACCGTGGTGGTTCTCCCAAAGTGCGATTAGCGTCCGGCGGCTCGCACGGTCACAGCGATGTGATGGATGCCTACTTTTACCAGTGTGCCCACTGCGGCAACTCATCCCCTTTCATAGCTGCTCTGCAGCAACCTATTCGCTTGGCCATTTCACTGCACCAACCTGCGCCCGTCTCTTTCTCCCGGAAAGAGACGGGCGCTCCTACCGCTGCTGCAGCCCGCCTAGTACAAGGCTTTGCGGCATTCCCCCTCGTGACAATCGGCGTGACAAACACCGAAGTCACCAGCAACAGCGATGCCGATGATGGTGCCGCAGCCCAAGGAATGGACTGCACCTGACTGACATTCAGGCATGCCCCGGTCATCGCATTACTGCCTTCAACCGACTCAGGGTCTCGCAGCACCGGTCTCGTCAGCCAGTGCAGCCTCCACCCGCCCACTTCCTCGGAAGTGCTCAGGAGGCCAGATCATGAGATGCCCAAGCTTCCGGTCGTAAGGAGCCGCCAGTCCCGCGTTAGTGGACAACCCTCACAGGTCGCAGGGGCCTTGATCCCTGATAACACTCAACATTCTTGGCGGGATGACGTGGGGAGGGTTTTAACGGTTTGGCTTTGAGAGGAGTTCGGGTATAGCACTGGTCAGTGGACGGGATGGACGCTATTTCACTCTGATACTGGTCCATTAGCAGATACCCTTTCAACGAGCAAGGTTATAGAGTGACGGAGCAATATCAAAATGGCATGATCGTGTAAGACGCAACTGTCGTATGTCCTGATGAGAGGGAGCTAATCAATGCCTGACATTCGAGAGCAAAAACTGCTTTATCACCTGACGAGCGTGACTAACATTCCATCGATTCTTGAGAGAGGTTTGATGCCACGAGCGCAGCTTCAAGAATTTCAAGATGTCGCCGACCAAGAAATCATCACCAACCGTCAAGCGTTGGCGCTTGAGAATTACGTTCCCTTTCACTGGTTCGCTCGAAACCCCTTCGATGGTCGAGTCCAACGTGACCGACCGAACGAGCAATTCGTGTTAATTACGGTGAGAAGGGCATTGGCCCAGCGAGGGAACTGGAAGGTTGTCCCATGCCATCCCTTGGCAAGCGGCAATATCCAATTGCTTGACTACACGCCTGGGGTGGCTGCGATAGACTGGGAGGTGATGAACCTTCGCGATTACCTTGATCCGACCTGCAAAAGCGTCTGTATGGCGGAGTGTTTATCGCCACATCCAGTACCGCCTACGTGGTTTTTTAAGGTTTACGCGCCCTCAGATCAGGTTGCAGAAAGCGTAGCCCGCGTAGTAGCTGGGCTGAGGCTCTCGCTTGAGGTTGAGGTCAACGGAGCAATGTTTACCCGATGATCTATAAAAATTTGAATCCGGAGAAAGCGCTGATTTGGCGTATTGTCCACCGTGACAACCTACCTTGGCTGCTTGATAATGGCCTGCATTGCGCTGAGTCAGGGATTCTGTCGCCCAGTTACGTCAGCATCGGCAATCCGGATTTGATCAGCAAGCGTCGTCACCGTGCCGTACCTATCGCTCCTGGAGGCACGCTGGGCGATTATGTGCCGTTCTATTTCACGCCTTTCTCAGTGATGATGAAAAACATTCATTCGGGATGGGGCGTGCAGCAACGTAAAAATGAAGAGATAGTGATTCTTGTGTCCAGCTTGTACCACCTTCAAAATCTAAGCCTACCCTTCGTTTTTACAAACGCACACGCTTACCCTCACTGGACTGACTACTACAGCGATCTTGAGCGACTTGATCAAATCGATTGGGATGTACTTCAACGTCGTGATTTTAAGCGTGACCCTGACGACCCTAAAAAAATGGAACGCTATCAAGCCGAGGCCCTCGTGTACGGCCATGTGCCAGTAGAGGGCCTTCTGGGGATTGTCTGCTATACAGAAGCAATAAAGCGTCGTGTTGAAAAGGGGATTAAGGAGCGTGGACTGGATCTGCCTGTTCATGCCCGGGCAAGGTGGTATTTCTGATGATTAGGTTCACACAAGGCAACCTGCTTGAGGCTAAGGTCGAAGCACTCGTCAATACGGTCAACACCGTCGGCGTGATGGGCAAAGGCATTGCGCTGATGTTCAAGGAGCGTTTTGCCGATAATTACCGATTATACGCAACTGCTTGCAAAGCAAATCAGGTGCACACGGGTAAGATGTTCATCACAGAAGTGCGTGAGCTCGATGGTCCGAGGTGGGTGATCAATTTTCCGACAAAGCAACACTGGCGCTCTCCCTCCAAGATAAGTTGGATTGCTGAAGGACTAGAAGATCTCCGTCATTTTTTGATCGACCAACAGGTTAAGTCAATCGCCATTCCGCCATTGGGTGCGGGTAACGGTGGACTTGAGTGGAACGTTGTCCGAGAACTGATCGAGGTGCAACTCAAGGATCTAGAAACCGATATCCTTGTCTTCGAGCCAACTAAGCAATATCAAAACGTTGCCAAACGCAGTGGAGTGGAAAAACTGACACCAGCCCGTGCTTTAATTGCCGAACTAGTGCGCCGTTACTGGGTACTAGGCATGGAGTGCAGCCTTCTAGAAATTCAAAAGTTAGCCTGGTTTTTAGAGCGTGCAATAGAACGCTTATGCCCCGGTGAGAACCCTCTAGACTTGAAGTTTGTAGCACACAAATACGGGCCATATGCCAATCGACTCCAACATTTGCTAAATAATTTGGATGGAAGCTATCTGCACTGCGGAAAGCGAATAAGCGATGCGGGACCGCTAGATGTTATCTGGTTTGATGAAAGCCGCAAAACATTCGTTCAAGCCTATTTAAAAAGCGAAGGCAAAGCTTACGCGCCGGCTTTGGAGCTTACATCAAAATTAATTGATGGTTTTGAGTCTCCCTATGGCATGGAACTTCTAGCTTCGGTGGACTGGCTGTTAGTAAATGATGGAATTAAACCGAACGTCACGGAAGTCCGCAAAGGCTTGTCTTCATGGAAAGCAACGACACCAGGTGCCGGGGAACGTAAGAGTCGTTTATTTGATGATAAGTCCTTGGAAATCGCCATAGAGCGGTTAACCACCATATAAACTCACTACTCCTAGTCATCACTTGGCAGGCATTATGGCGAGACTCCCCTGCATGCGATCTCGCCGGCCTTTAGTTTTTAATCAACAGCGAGTGGCCGCAATCGGCCGGCTCCTAGCGGTCCTTGCCGCTGCCCTTGTGTTAACTCCGGCTCGACGCGGTTAGTCTCGTCAATCAAGATCCTGTCAGCAAACAAATGTGGACTTCTGGTCAAACGCCTTAGCATACCGAGAACAACGCAACAGTTGCGAAAGTAAAGTCTTACGCTGCTTCATGATCAGGAGCTAACCGCGTATGAGATGAATTAAATCGTACTAAACCTTAGATTTTTATGAAGCCTGCAACTCATGGCTCTTGGTTTACGTCTTCCCGTCCCAAGCTGCAACGCCCAAGACCTCACCTTACCGTACTCAAAGGCATAAATGAGCTGCCGCCCTGCAAGAGTACCCAGCGAAAAACCGCCACAAAAAAAGGAAAAGTCTTACAATCCAGACCTTAATTTCTAACCCGGCTTTTCGGTCACGTTAGCTGTTGACTACAAGAGACGAGCCTGTGAGCAATGTAGATAGCACTCCCAAGCAATTGGTTAACGTGGAAAATCTTGCCGCATCACTGCAGCGCTTTGCCGATGAGCGCGACTGGCAGCAGTTCCACTCACCTAAAAACCTCCTCTTGGCTCTCACAGGCGAGATAGGTGAACTCTGCGAAATTTTCCAATGGATGAGTGAGGCCGATTCAACGGGTGCAGCAAAGCGCCCCGAAACCGCTCAAGCCGTGAAGGACGAATTGGCTGACGTGCTCATGTATTTGGTCCGCTTGGCCAGTGTGCTGGGCGTCGATCTCAACGAAGCGGTGACAAGCAAGCTCGCCTTGAACGGGCAGAAATACCCTGTCGACAAAGCTAAAAGCACCAACAAAAAGTACGACCAACTCTGACCCATTGGGCTCTAAGGACCACTCGTGATCGTTTACGCTGCGACCAAACAGCAATTCCTCAAAGACAGCGATAACGACGATATTGAAGATGTGATCCTCAGGCACTTCAAAGAAGCCACCGGCAAGAAGGTAGGAGCTTCGGAGATTAGATCCTGGCAGGGTTCACTGACTTATATGGCCAAGGTGCTTCGAGACGACGGCCTGCCCAACAGCGCCGGCCTGGCGATTGAGCTGCACATCCCTCAGTCATCGAAACGAATCGACTTTTTGCTAACAGGCCGCGATGAGAATCAGGCTAAAAATGCGGTATTGATCGAACTGAAGCAATGGAGCAAAGCCAGCGCAACCACCAAGGATGCGATTGTCAAAACGGCGCTGGGTGGAGGTCTTGTCGAAACCATTCATCCGTCCTACCAGGTCTGGTCGTACGCCGCGCTGCTGGAGGGCTTCAACGAAGCCGTCTACGACAAAAGCATCGAAGTACGCCCCTGTGCTTACCTCCATAACTATGTCAGTGATGGCGTCATCGACTCTGCTCACTACGAAGCCTATACCAGCAAAGCCCCCTTGTTCCTCAAGGGTCCCGAAGAGCTTGCAAAGCTGCGAAGTTTCCTCAAGAAACACATCATTCATGGCGACAACAAGGAGGTTCTTTACGAACTCGCCAACGGGAAGATTCGCCCGTCCAAAGCACTGGCGGAGGCTCTGAGCGGGCTAATGAAAGGCAAGCCTGAGTTCGTATTGATTGATGATCAAAAGTCAATCTTCGAGTCGGCGCTCGCTGCGGCAAGTGAGGCCTCTATTGAAGCGCCGAAGGTGCTGATCATCGAAGGCGGTCCGGGTACCGGAAAAACAGTATTAGCGATCAACTTGCTGGTGAGTCTCACCGCCTTGAAGCTGTTGAGCAAGTACGTCTCAAAAAATGCTGCGCCACGCAAGGTGTACGAGAGCAAGTTGGTTGGCACCGTCAAACGTAGCCATTTCTCCAACTTTTTTTCCGGTTCGGGAGCCTTCATCGATACCGAGCCCAATACGTATGACGCACTCATCGTTGACGAAGCCCACAGGCTCAATGAGAAAAGCGGGCTTTACGGAAACCTGGGTGAAAACCAGATCAATGAGCTGATCGAATCAGCAAAATGCTCGATTTTCTTCATCGACGAAGACCAGCGCGTGACCTTGAACGACATTGGTAACAAGCAGGCTATCCGCGCCTTTGCCAAAGCCAAAGGCGCAACCGTGGAGGAATACATACTGTCTTCCCAGTTCCGTTGCAGTGGTTCTGATGGCTACCTGGCGTGGTTGGATGACGTATTGGGGATTCACGCGACAGCCAACCCGCTGCTCGATACCAGCGAGTATGAGTTCAAGGTGTTCGACTCCCCTCAGGCGATGCATGCGGCTATCGAGCAGAAAAACCACGGAAACAAGGCTCGCGTTGTCGCGGGTTACTGCTGGTCTTGGCTCAGCAAGAAAGACTCCAAGGCCGCTGACATCGTTATCGGCAATGACTACGCACGCCAATGGAATCTGGATCAGGATGGCAGCTTGTGGATCATCGCTGAAAATTCCATTGAACAGGTCGGTTGTATCCACACCTGCCAAGGGCTGGAAGTTGATTATATTGGAGTGATCATCGGACCGGATCTAGTCGTGCGTGATGGGCAGGTGGTGACGTCGCCGCATGAGCGAGACAAGCACGACAAATCGATTCGTGGCTGGAAGAAGTTGATGAAGGAGCAACCTGCTCTGGCGCAGCAAGAGACAGACCTGATCATCAAAAACACGTATCGAACATTGATGACTCGTGGGATGAAGGGCTGCTACCTATACTGTACCGATCAGGAGACCGCGCAATACTTTGAGAGTCGACTTGCCGGGTACAGCAACGACTGATGGCCCCGCGGGTTGGACGTCACTATTCGGGTTCAGCCTCACGAAAAAACCGTAGGCTGAACCACAAAAAAAAGCCGGTCAAATGCCGTGCAAAAACCACAAAAAAGTGGGGGAACAAATGGGGGATCAGAGCGCTTTTCAAACTATTTAACTTATTGTTTTTCAAACATATAGATCGATTAAAAGCTAACCACAAGCCGGCTTTTTAATGCCTGCAAGAATGTCAGTGGGCGGCCTATCGGCCTGCCCACCGATCAAATCGTGTTATGCAGCCTTCTGGCACTCCACCGCCCGATCCGCCACCAGCTTCGCCATTTCCACCAGATGCATCACCGCCCTCTGCGGCGCACCCAATGGTTCATCGAGCATTTGCGACGTCGCCACTGCGCATTGCAGCAGCTCAGCCACTCGCACCCAGGCGTCCTCGAAGCTCAGTTCTTCATTGACGGTGAATGGGCTGGGGGCACGCGAATCCGAAACAAACTTATCCATAGCAAAACTCCAATCGATAATTTGGAGCTGCCATTTCCCGCGACTAAACGAAAGGCGGCAGCTTTACGCAGGTTAGTCGACCGGTCGATTGGGAACCCGGCGCACCCGAAGGTGCCCTGCGCACAGCCACCATAAGATGCAGGCGAAGGAGTGCCTGACTCATGAATTGCTTATGCGCCAATCGAATCCGGGCGACTAAACCCGATCACTGAATAAGCAGTGACGATCCGCAGCCTAGTCGCGGGATTTTGCTGGCGCAAGCGGCTGGGATTCTCTAGGAAACGTCCTGCAAATGAAAGCGACCGGTACTGCTGGCCACTCAAGCATTGTCGCGTTTGAGTTGACGGTATTACACGTATCAGCCGATTTATCCCTTTCAGTCCACCCATTAATCTGTGCCCATGTTGAACGCAACGCCAAACCCACTTAAACAAAAAAGGATTCAACCATGAGCACTCCAACCTACAACCGCTTGAACAAAGACGACGCCATCGTGCTGCTGGTCGACCACCAGACCGGCCTGATCTCCCTGGTGCAGGACTTCTCGCCCAACGAGTTCAAGAACAACGTGCTGGCCCTGGCCGACCTGGCCAAGTTCTTCAACTTGCCGACCATCCTCACCACCAGTTTCGAGCAAGGCCCCAACGGCCCGATCGTGCCGGAACTGAAAGAGATGTTCCCGGACGCGCCGTACATCGCCCGCCCTGGCCAGATCAACGCCTGGGACAACGAAGACTTCGTCAAGGCGATCAAGGCTACCGGCCGCAAGCAGATCATCATTGCCGGTGTGGTCACGGATGTGTGCGTAGCGTTCCCGACTTTGTCGGCGCTGGCGGAAGGGTTTGATGTGTTTGTGGTCACCGATGCGTCGGGCACCTTCAACACCACGGTGCAGCAGGCGGCGTGGAACCGCATGACGCAGGCCGGCGCGCAGCTGATGAACTGGTTCTCGGTAGCGTGCGAGTTGCAGGGTGACTGGCGCAACGATATCGAAGGCCTGGGCAACCTGTTGTCCCAGCGCATTCCCAACTACCGCAACTTGATGAATGGTTACTCGGCGCTGTCGGCGCGTAAGGACTGAATCACCTGCCGCTAACCCCAAGCCTGCCCTGAAAAGCAGGCTTTCGGCGTGTCAGCCGTTAGCCGTTAGCCAGGTTGGGGTCGATACGGCCAAGGGCGCGCAGATAGAGGTTCATGGTGGTGCCGGCGCCCGGGGCGGTTTGTACTTTGACCGTGCCGCCTGCACGTTGGGCGAATTCCAGCACCTGGGACAACCCAAGGCCTGTGCCTTTGCCCGCGCATTTGGTGGTGAAGAACGGCTCGAAGACCTTGGCGGCCAACGCCTCGGGCATTCCCGGGCCGTTGTCGGTGATGCTCAGCAGCAGGTAATTGCCAGCGGCCAGCGCTTCGTCCTGCTCGACGCTGACCAGCCGCGAGCTGATGTGCACGCGGCCACTGCCGCCCAGCGCATCACGGGCGTTGGCCAGCAGGTTGATGACCGCAGCGCTCAGCTGCGCCTCTTCGCACAACACGCCGGTACCGGCGGCCGCCAGGTCGAGGGAGAGTTCGACGCCGCCCGCGACGGTGCGTAGCAGCACGTCGCGCATGCTGTCGAGGCGCTCGTTGACGTCGATGCACATCAAGTTGGGGCTGTCGTGGCGCACGCTGGCCAGCAGGTGGTTAACCAGCAACCGGCCTTGATCCACCGCCTGCAGGCCCGCATCGCTGAAACGCTCGACGTCCTCGGGCCGACGCGCGCGCAATCGCACCATTTGCAAACTGGCACTCAAGGCTTGCAGCAGGTTGTTGAAGTCGTGGGCGATGCTGGCCGCAACCATCCCAAGCGACGAAACGCGCTTGGCATGATGCATGAATTGTTCGGCCTGGCGCCCCAGCGCCTGGGCTTGGGCGAGTTCGTTTTCCAGGCGGCGGGCGCGCAACTCGCGTTGTTCGCTGAGCAGGCGTAATTGCAGCAACGCGGCGGTCTGCCGGGCCAGCGCCAGCAGAGCATTGTGTTGCGCCACCGACAGCGTGCGGGCCCGAGTGTCGATGACGCAGACCGTGCCCAATGCAAACCCACGATCATCGCGAATCGGCGCACCCGCGTAAAAGCGGATGTACGGTGGCCCCAGCACCAGCGCGCTGTGCTCGAAACGCGAGTCCAGAGTGGCGTCCTCAACCACCAGCACCTCATCGGGTGACAGGATGGCGTGTGCGCAAAATGCCAGGTCGCGGTGCGTCTCACGTACGTCCAGACCGATGCAGGCCTTGAACCACTGGCGGTCTTTGTCCACCAGCGACACCAGCGCAATCGGCACGTCGCACAGGCTGGTTGCCAGCAACACAATGTCATCGAAACCCGGTTCTGGGGTGCTGTCCAGAATGCCCAGGTGTTCCAGGGACCGGAGGCGCTCTTGCTCATTGGCGGGGAGCGGGGCAGGAACATGAGGCATCTGCATACGTCGCGGTCTGATCCAGGGAAAATGATGATGCGTGGGGAACAGCAGCGCAGCAAGGTAAATGAAGAAAACCTTAATACCGTGCGTCTTTTAGGCAACACCAAGGACTGATTGTGGTTTTTTTGACGTTTCGGCGCTGATCGGTGCGTATGAGGCAGTGGGTTAGAAGCACTAGGCCATTATTCGTTCCCAGCCTCGGTGACTGACGTCTTCCTTTGCACGCAAGCATGATCACCGGCCAGCTCACGCTCGATCTGTTCAATGCTGGGCAAGCTGGTTTGCAGCTCCGCCGGCAACGACTCCACCAGTTGATATTCCGCCACACCGATGGGCCGGTTGTTATCGCGTAGCGCGTACTCGGCCACCACTTCATTTTTGCTCTTGCACAACAACAGGCCAATGGTCGGGCCGTCCTGTGGGTGTTTGAGCTGGGCATCCACGGCCGCCAGGTAGAAACTCAATTTACCCAGATGCTCGGGCTTGAACTTGCCGGCCTTGAGTTCAATCACCACGTAGCAACGCAGCTTCACGTGATAGAACAACAGGTCGACGAAGAACTCGTCCCCGCCTACGTCCAGCAGCACCTGCTGGCCGACGAAAGCGAAGCCCGCGCCCAACTCCAATAAGAAGTCGGTGACGTGCTTGATCAAGGCGTTTTCGATATCGCGCTCTTGCGCATCCAGGCCCAGGCTGAGGAAGTCAAAGCGGTAAGGGTCTTTGAGGGATTCGCGTGCCAGGTCGGATTGCGGCTTGGGCAGATGGCTTTCAAAATTGCTCACTGCCTTGCCACTGCGCTCCAACAGGCGGTTTTCGATTTGCATCACCAGCGTGTTGCGCGACCAGCTGTGCTCAATTGCCTGGGCGACGTACCAGCGGCGGGTTTCAGGGCCCGGAAGCTTATCCAGCAGCACCACATTATGACCCCAGGGTAATTGTGCAGCAGCCTGTTGCACAAATTCCAAATTCGGCCACGCCTCGGCAAAAGCACGCATGTACTTAAGGTTACGCGGCGAAAAACCCTTCATCAGGGGAAACGCCCCACGCAAATCCTGAGCAAGGCGTTCAATCACCTTGCTCCCCCAGCCCTGCTCAGCCTGTCGGGTGAGTATATCGTGGCCAATCTGCCAATAAAGCAGCACCAATTCGCGGTTCACCGCCAACGTCGCGCGCTGTTGCGCCGTGTGAATACGGCCTTTCAGGTCACTCAGCCAGTCGCTGTAACCTGCAGGGGGTTTGGTCAAGCCTATAGAGGTTTCGCTCATGCCTGTTTACTCGTAAGTTTTCAGCAGGCTAGACAGGGAACCAGGCTGTCACAAGGCGTCAAAAGCGTTACAGGAAGGGCCTCGCACACCTTACAGAAACGTCCTGCTGGCGAGTTGCAACCTCTCCCCTTGACTCTCCCCCATACAGCACCCCCTACCCTGAAAGCCCCCTTTTCAGGCCCCGCCCCATGACCCAACGCATCCTCGTCATCCTCGGCCACCCGTCCGCCTCCAGCTTCTGTTCGGCCCTTGCCGACACCTACACCCACGCCGCCAAAACCGCAGGCCATGAGGTGCGCTTCCTAAGATTGGGAGACCTCAATTTCGATCCAACCCTCCACCATGGCTACACCCAGGTGCAATCCCTGGAGCCCGACCTGTTCAGCGCTCAATCCGACATCCTGTGGGCCAGCCATCTGACATTCGTGTTCCCGATCTGGTGGGGCGGCATCCCGGCGTTGATGAAGGGCTTTATCGACCGCATTTTCCTACCCGGCTTTGCCTTTAAATACCGTGCAGGCAAGGCATTCCCCGACAAGCTGCTACACGGCCGAACCGCACACTTGTTGGTGACCCTGGACACGCCGCCGTGGTATTACCGCTGGTTCTACCGTATGCCGGGCGTGCATCAGATGCGCAAGACCACCTTGGCGTTTTGTGGCATCAAGCCGACCAAGACATTACTGCTCGGCCCCGTACTCAACTCAACGGCAGCACAGCGGGCCAAGTGGCTGAAACAAGCCGGCGCACTATTGGGAAAAGGGAGTTTTCATGTACATCGGCAAAGCCGCGCAATTGTCGGGCACGACCATCAAGGCAATTCGTCACTATGAAGCCATCGGGCTGATGCCAGCGCCGCAGCGCCAGGGCCAGTACCGGGTCTATTGCGAGCAGAGTGTCGAGCGGCTGATGTTTATCAAATGCGCGCAGCAGTTGGGGTTCAAGCTCAAGGAACTGCAGGAGATCCTTAGAGACCATCACGGCGATGAATTACCCTGGAACCGAGCAGATGAGGCGATCGCCAACAAAAAACACCAGTTGGCGGTGCAGATCACTGCATTGCAAAAAATGCAGGCAGGCCTGCTTGAGTTCGAAACCCAGTTAAAAGACGCCCAATGGCAATGCTCTCAATCCGCGGCTACGCCCCCATGAGTGGACGATGAGCCGAATAGACGGCACAATCGGCTCACTATATGAGCCGAATAACCCCTTTATTCGGCTCACGCACCCAGGCATATGTCGATGGATCATCCGAATTGGGTCTGGCAGCACGCAGACTGGCCGCACTTTCACTGGCAACCCGGGCAACTCGCGGCACTGCTGCGCGAGTGCGGGCACGCCCAAGGCAAGCTGCTGGGCATGCTCGGCTCCGTCAGCCACGCGGCCAGCGCGCAGAATGAGTTGGACGCGCTGCTGCAAAACATCCTGACCTCCTCCGCCATCGAGGGTGAGCAATTGAATGTCGGCTCGGTGCGCTCGTCGCTGGCAAGGCGGATGGGCCTGGAGGCGATGCAGGACGGGCAGGTAACCCGTCGCAGCGAAGGCCTCGCCGAGCTGATGATGGATGCCACCGAGCAATTCGCCCAGCCTTTCACCCTCGCGCGTCTGTTGAATTGGCACCACTGGCTGTTCCCGACCGCAGATGCAAGCCTGGCTGCCCGCGCACTCAACGTCGGTGCATTGAGAGGCGATGAGCCAATGCAGGTCGTGTCGGGCAGGCTTGATCAGCCGACCGTCCACTTCGAAGCTCCGCCGCGCCTGGGCCTGGAGCAGGCGCTGGATGATTTCCTGGAGTGGTTCGAAGCCAGCCGCAATCAGCCCGAATTGGACCCGTTGGTGCGTGCCGGCGTGGCGCACTTCTGGTTTGTCACGCTGCACCCATTCGACGACGGCAACGGCCGCCTGACCCGCACCATCACGGATTTGGCCCTGGCCCAGGGTGAACACCAGGCCATTCGCTTTTACGCCATGTCGGCCAGCATCCTCGAGGACCGCGCCGGCTATTACCACGCCCTGGAATCCAGCCAGAAGGCCACGCTGGATATCACTGCGTGGCTGGAATGGTTCCTCAACACCTTGTTGCAAAGCTTTCAGCAGGCGATGGCGCGAGTCGACCGAGTGCTGCACAAAACCCGCTTCTGGCAACTGCACCAGGGGGCCTCTTTGTCTGCCGAGCAGGTCAAGGTGCTCAACCGCCTGCTCGACGGCGGCGAAAGGGGTTTTGAACACGGGATCAGCGCCGCGCAATACCAGGCGGTGGCGAAGGTGTCCAAGGCGACCGCGACGCGCCACCTGGCCGATCTGCTGGAAAAAAATTGCCTGGTGCGCCTGCCCGGAGGCGGCCGTAGCACGCGCTATCAGGTCAATACCGCGGGCGAGTGACAGCCCCGCTCATTTGCCCAGAATCCGCATGTCTGCTAGTGTCGCGCCGGTTTACCGTCTACCGGAATAGCCGCCATGGCCCGCAAAAAAGTTGCACTCGATTTCGAACAATCCCTCGCCGACCTGCAAACCCTGGTCGAGCGTCTGGAGAACGGCGAGTTGTCGCTGGAAGACTCGCTGACGGCGTTTGAGCAAGGCATCGGCCTGACCCGCGACTGCCAGAGCGCCTTGGCGCAGGCGGAGCAGAAGGTGCAAGTGCTGCTGGAACGTGACGGGGAGTTGGCCGAAGAACCTTTCGATGCGGAACAGCCGGAATGATCGACGCGTATCAGGCCAGTAGCCAAGCCCGGGTGAATGCGGCGCTCGAGCCCTTGTTTGTTGCGCCAAGCCCGGAAATGACGCGCCTGTATGACGCCATGCGCTACAGCGTGATGAACGGCGGCAAACGCGTGCGCCCACTGCTGGCCTACGCCGCCTGCGAAGCGCTCGGCGCGCCGGCCGAGCAGGCCAATGGCGCGGCGTGCGCAGTGGAGCTGATCCACGCCTACTCCCTGGTGCATGACGATTTGCCGGCGATGGACGACGACGATTTGCGTCGCGGCCAACCCACCACCCACAAAGCCTTTGATGAAGCCTATGCGATTCTGGCCGGCGATGGCCTGCAGAGCCTGGCGTTCAGCGCCTTGCTGGACCCGGCCCTGAGCAGCGTCAACGCCGACATCCGCCTGCGCATGGTGACTGCCTTGGCTCACGCCGCAGGCCCGGCCGGCATGGTCGGCGGGCAAGCCATCGACATGGGTTCGGTAAGCCTCAAGCTGGATCAAAAAGCCCTCGAACATATGCATCGCCACAAGACCGGCGCGCTGATCGAAGCCGCCGTGCACCTCGGCGCGCTGGCCAGCGGCCGTGCCGAAGCTGCGCAATTGGCGGCGCTGCAGACCTATTCCCGGGCCATCGGCCTGGCGTTCCAGGTGCAGGACGACATTCTCGACGTAGAAAGTGACACCGCCACTCTGGGCAAGCGCCAGGGCGCCGATATCGCACGGGACAAGCCGACTTATCCTGCGCTGCTCGGGCTTGATGCGGCCAAGGCCTACGCCCTGGAACTGCGCGACCAGGCCCTCGACGCCCTGCGACCTTTCGACGCGGCGGCCGAGCCACTGCGTGACCTGGCGCGGTATATCGTCGAACGCCGCCACTGATATCGGCGGCCATTGCAGCCGCATATCGGCCAAGTTCGGCGCTCTGCGTGGGCAGTTTGCGATGCTTGAGGTAAACTGCCGCCTCTTCTATACCTATAACGATTCGCCTGATGCCCACGACGTTTCAAGAGATTCCCCGCAAGC
>Ga0308159_1002378_pt1 | contig 21938 bp, 19 predicted proteins | sample PhyCR1_FD_201040 | JGI IMG/M metagenome (GOLD analysis project Ga0308159, IMG submission 201040) | Phyllosphere microbial communities from UC Gill Tract Community Farm, Albany, California, United States - DLSLC.R1 | ecosystem: Host-associated > Plants > Phyllosphere > Unclassified | place: USA... | reverse complement strand
TAGATCACTGACGATGACTGCACAGAATTTTCTATTAAGCGGAAACGTGCTGTGTCAGCCGGGCATACTGCTTTGCAATACCCCGATATTGACGGACGCTTCTGAACAGCACACCTCAGACGTTCCTGCGAATTGCATTCTTTCGTTTAATGCGGCCGCACTACTCCTTGATGCCAGTGAACCACTTTGTACTCGGACTTCATCAGCACAGCTTTCAATGTGCATGCAAAGTAATGATTACGGGGTGATAGAGATCTTCAACAACGTTATGACCCGCCCTTACCGTTCGGTCATCACGCTTGGCAACGCACCTGTACAATGGGACAGCCCCAACAGAGTTAAAAAAGAAAATCGCTCCCGGATGACGCGTTTTGCTGTTAGGCAGGGAGTTTCTTCATCCATACAAAAATGTCATCAGCGTGCCATACCGTGGATTGTAATCAACGGCACTGCTGAGGCGATACGAGGTAGAGATACTTTTATACTAAAGAAAGAAAAACCCGCACACAGTTCTGCAAAAGCCCATCATCCAGGAACGATGGAGCGATTGAACTATGAATTATCGAGCGTCAACCACACAATTTTAGGCGAAAGCCAGATCGGCAAATTAGAAAATAATTATGGAAGAGAAAATGACTAAAAAAGCACTTATTACTGGCGTAACAGGACAAGATGGCGCCTACCTCGCTGAGCTTTTGCTTAGCAAAGGTTATGAAGTCCATGGCATTAAACGACGTAGCTCTTTGTTTAATACTGCTCGGATTGACCACCTATTCCATGACGTTCATGACAAGGGTCTGCCTTTTTTTCTCCATCACGGAGATATGACCGACTCGTCCAGTCTGACGCATATAATTCAGAAAGTTCAACCAGACGAAATTTACAATCTTGCGGCGCAAAGCCATGTTGCCGTTTCGTTTGAAGAGCCGGAATACACCGCAAACTCTGACGCACTCGGCTCCCTGCGTATACTAGAAGCGATCCGAATTCTAGGTCTTGAGAAAAAAACTAGATTTTACCAAGCGTCCACATCAGAGCTTTATGGTTTGGTGCAAGAAACTCCACAGAAAGAAACCACGCCGTTTTATCCACGCAGTCCTTATGCAGTCGCGAAGCTTTATGCGTACTGGATCACCGTGAATTACCGTGAAGCCTATGGTATTTATGCTTGCAACGGTATTCTGTTCAATCATGAAAGCCCGATTCGCGGCGAGACTTTCGTGACACGTAAAATCACCCGCGCCCTCTCCCGCATCAAGCTTGGCCTGCAAGAATGCCTCTATCTTGGCAACATGGACTCGCTCCGAGACTGGGGGCACGCTAAAGACTACGTAGAGATGCAGTGGCTAATGCTTCAACAGGAAAAACCTGAAGACTTCGTTATAGCAACAGGTGTCCAGTACAGCGTACGAGATTTTGTAAACGCTGCCGCCAAAGAACTGGGAATCACCATCACCTGGAAAGGTGAAGGTGAAGATGAAAAAGGCTACAACGAGGCAGGAAAATGCATTGTCGCGGTGGATCCACGCTACTTCCGCCCAACCGAAGTTGAAACTCTACTGGGTGATGCATCTAAAGCAAAAGCAAAGCTTGGCTGGACCCCGAAAATCACGTTCGCTGAACTCGTCAGTGAAATGGTACGTGAAGATCTAAAAAGTGCTGAACGGGATGAGTTGATCAAACAGCATGGGTACCCCACCTTCAGCTATAACGAATAACTCTATTTGGCAATTTATTGATGAACAAGATGCGAATATTGTTGACGGGCGGTGGCGGTATGGTCGGGCGCAATCTCCTCGATCATCCTAGTATCGAAGACTTTGAAGTTCTTGCTCCCCGTAGTCATGAACTAGACTTGCGTAACTCTAACGCAGTCCAAAAGTACGTAGATCAATCCGAGCCCGACCTGATCATCCATGCAGCCGGTAAAGTTGGTGGCATCCAAGCGAACATCAGAGAACCCGTAGGTTTTCTGCTGGAAAACCTCGATATGGGCCGAAATATCGTATGGGCAAGCCGTCAGGCAGGCGTAAAACGCCTCATAAACCTCGGTAGCTCCTGCATGTATCCACGCAATCATTCGGAGCCTCTCAGCGAAGACATGATATTGAAAGGCGAGCTGGAGCCGACTAACGAAGGCTATGCATTAGCAAAAGTCACAACAGCTCGCCTTTGCGATTACATCACACGCGAGGACCCGAGCTTTCAATACAAGACTTTAATTCCGTGCAACATTTTTGGTCGTTTTGACAAGTTCGATCCCGCACACTCACACCTTCTGCCCGCGATCATATATAAGATTCATATGGCAAAGAAAAATAATGATCCGACTGTCGAAATATGGGGCGACGGTACCGCCAGGCGAGAGTTTATGTACGGTGGAGATCTGGCCGACGCCATCATGCATGCAATACAGAAATTCGATACGCTCCCCCTCAATATGAACGTAGGCCTTGGGCACGATTACTCAATCAACGAGTACTATCATGCCGTGGCCGCAGTGATGGAATACAGCGGTCAATTCGTATATGACACTACCAAACCTGTTGGGATGGCCCGCAAACTAGTGAATATCGAACGTCAGTCACTGTGGGGTTGGAAGCCGCGCCATAACCTGCATGAGGGCGTCGAGAAGACCTACAGCTATTATCTGGAGCATCAACAATGAGTATTAAATTTCCGTTAGCCGCTTCTTCCTGGGAAAAAGAAGAGCTCGATGCAATGCAACGCGTCATCGCCACCGGCATGTTTACGATGGGCGAAAATGTAAAAGCATTTGAACAAGACTTTGCGCAGTTCGTAGGCAGCAAACATTGTGTAATGGTAAACTCCGGCTCCTCTGCAAACCTATTGATCATTGCTGCACTTTTTTATACAAAAAACACTGATCTAAAATTGCAGCGCGGTGACGAAATCATTGTGCCAGCCGTCTCATGGAGCACCACCTACTATCCGCTTTATCAATACGGACTGAAGATTAAGTTCGTTGATATTGATCTTCACACTTTAAACTACGACCTTGAACAGCTTGAACTTGCTGTAACCGATAAGACTCGTGCCATTATGGCTGTAAACCTTCTTGGCAACCCAAACGATTTCGGGCGTATTCAAGAAATTATCGGTGAGCGCAAGATTGTCCTGATTGAAGATAACTGCGAGTCGATGGGAGCAACATACAACGGAAAACAAGCTGGCACCTTCGGAGTTATGGGTAGTTTTAGCTCCTTTTTCAGCCATCATATTTCGACAATGGAAGGAGGCTTGATCGTAACCGATGACGAAGAGCTGTATCAAATCCTGCTCTCCCTACGCGCGCATGGCTGGACCCGAAACCTGCCCAAGCAAAACCTCGTATGTAACGAGAAAAGTGATGATCCGTTCGAAGAGTCATTTCGTTTCGTTTTGCCTGGCTACAACGTCCGGCCACTCGAGCTCGAGGGCGCACTAGGCGTAGAGCAGGTCAAGCGTCTACCAACACTAATTCAGGAGCGGCGTAAAAATGGTGCTCTTCTACAAGCAGTAATGACAAATCACCCAGAAATAATCATTCAACGAGAGATTGGCGAATCTAGTTGGTTTGGCTTCAGCTTGGTAATACGTCCGGGAAGCAAGTTGACACGCAAGTCGCTTGTTGAAAAACTGAACGAACTCGGTTTTGAATGCCGTCCTATCGTGGCCGGTAACTTCGCAAAAAATGAAGTTGTAAAGTACTTTGACTCCGAAGTTCATGGCGAACTGAAGAATTCTGAGCATATCGATAAGTTCGGCCTATTTATTGGCAATCATCATTATTCGATCTCGGATGCATTCTCACTACTTAACAGCATTCAAGCTTGATTCAATTTTCAACCACAACTACGTAGTAGAAACAGTGCGGAAACTTACAGCGATGACAATAAGAGCTATCGCCGTCAAGCTTTCCGCGCTGACTATTTAGATCCTATCTAAACTCAAACGCCGTGTAGAATTGTGGTGATGCGACGTTTAAGCCCACTCATGATTCTCAGTATCAACTTTACCTCTTACTCTTGGGTGACGCCGCACTCAGCACATGGATCCCAAAGCCTCACGGTTCGAAACGGCGCTGCTGATAAATCCAATCAACAATTTCCCCATCAGGGCTATAACCGCTAACTGTTTCACGCAGTAGTTGCCGAACACGGGCATAGTCATCTTTATCCACCGCCACAAGCAGCTCGGCGAGTTTAATTTTAAGTAACTCCCAAGATAGATAGTCCTCGCTCGCGCTCATAATCATCGGGTGTTGCGTTGCGACAACGTTATCACCTATGAGCAGTTCTTCGTAAAGCTTTTCACCTGGGCGCAACCCAGAGAATTCAATTGAAATATCCCCATGTGGATTTTTCTCGGAGCGAACACTCAAACCAGAAAGATGGATCATCTTTTCCGCCAGCTCGATAATTTTTACTGGCTCCCCCATATCCAAGACAAAAACATCTCCTCCTTGCCCCATGGAACCCGCCTGAATCACCAACTGTGCGGCTTCAGGAATTGTCATGAAATAGCGAGTAATTTTAGGGTGAGTAACAGTGAGCGGACCACCCGTTTTAATCTGCTTATAAAATAGTGGTATAACCGAACCAGAAGAACCAAGAACATTTCCAAAACGAACCATCGTAAAGCGTGTCTTATTGACCCTTGAAACGTTGGACTTTTCACCAAACAATACAGGAGCCAACTCCTGACTGAGAGCCTGCAGCGTCAATTCAGCCAAGCGTTTTGTGCTGCCCATAACATTAGTTGGTCGAACAGCTTTGTCGGTAGAAATCAGTACAAAGTTCGCAACCCCTACCTGCAACGCTGCTTGAGCGGTGTTGAGCGTTCCGATAACGTTATTTAATACGCCCTCTGCGATATTATGCTCCACCATGGGTACGTGTTTATAAGCCGCAGCATGATAGACCGTATCAACACGCCAGGTTCTCATAACGTCAACTAACTTTTTCTCATTACGAACCGAACCTAAAATCGGAAGCAGTCTGACTGGTAAAGACTCTCTCGCAATTCGTAATTCTAGCTCCGACAAAATACTATATAGATTGAATTCACTGTGCTCGAACAGCAATAACGTTGTTGGGTGTAAATTTAGTATTTGCCGGCAGAGCTCAGAGCCGATCGAGCCGCCTGCACCTGTAACCAATACACACTGACCTTTGATACAGTGCTCCAACAAATCACCTTGAGCGGGCACTGCGTCTCGCCCAAGTAAATCTGCGATATCAACTTCCTGGATATCGTCTACTTTTACTCGGCCACTCGCGAGATCCATAAATCCAGGAACACTGCGAACATGCAGAGGAAAACCTTCGAGAAACCCCAGGATTTCACGACGGCGACCGCGATTTGATGACGGAATTGCGAGCAGAATTTCCTGAGCGCCTGTGGCATCAATCATGCGCTGAATATGTTTGGGCTTATATACCTGCAGTCCAGAAATCACTCGGTCTGAAATACTGGTGTCGTCATCAATGAAAGCAACTGGACGCATAACACGCCCCATACGCAAGGCGGCAACCAATTGGTTACCCGCCGCGCCCGCACCATAGATAGCAACCCTGGGCAAACCATCATCACGACTAGTAAAGGGCACATGTTGCGCCGCAGCAAACCAATCTCCGAGAAAATATTGACGCATTGCCAGCCGCAGTCCACCCACCAGGATCAAACTGAGCCACCAGTAGTTAAAAACGATAGACCGAGGAATCATGTTCTGGTGATTGCTATACCAATAGACAACGACACCAAGAATTAACGACGATAAACTGACAGCTTTGATGATGGCAATAAGCGCATCATTACCAAAATAGCGCATCACAGCGCGATACATGCCAAAGCGTATAAAAAGCGGTATTGCAATGATCGGCGCCGTCAGAAACAACCAAAAGTGCATAGTAAACGGATTGGCTAGCTCATCCAGCCCCAAACGCACCAGAAAAGCCATCCATAGCGCGAACCAAACCAGAAAAATATCAGCTGCGACTTGGAGGATGCGCTTTTGCTTACGCGGTAGGCTCAGCAAAAATGCTCTCATTTTGTCCATAGTTTCCACCACCTTACGAAGATCCTGTCGCTAACGCCACAGGTCGCTAATTCCATTTGAATCCACATTTCGGCGGCCATGCGAAAATGATATATCTCGCTTAAGACGCCTAACCATCTCTACCCGCACGATATTTATAGACCAAGACCACCAACGGTAGATAAGCGATACTCACACCCAACAGACCATTTAGTCCAAAAACAGCAATGCAAGTAGCTATTGGAAATAACCACAGCACGTTGATGGCGGCAACAGCCCCCGTCACCGAGAAATGACTGCCAACTTGGCGTGCCGCATGCTGGTAAGCGTGGCTTCGATGAGCCTCATACACTCGGTGCCCCTGCAAAAAGCGAGAAAATAGAGTGAATGTCGCGTCGACTACAAATACACCTAAAAGAACCAACCATACCCACAAAAAAACCGGGCTTTTCCAAGCAGCATAAAGGGAGAGAACGCCCATCATTACTCCGAGAAAACCACTACCCGCATCGCCCATAAAAATCCGTGCAGGAGGGAAATTCCAGATGAGGAACCCGGCCACGGCCATTGCTAGGAGCAAGGGTGGCCCGATTAAACCTGCAAAGCCAGTCATCCAATAGATAATACAAACGCCAACACAAGTGCAGATGGCCTCTACGCTTGCCAGTCCATCTATACCATCCATAAAATTATACAAATTCAACAACCACACAATATAGAACGCCGCCAAAATTACGCCGAACCATTTAAGATCGATCTCTCCCCCCCAGTACTCAATCGGGGGAAGACCACCCAGCCAGTACAACGCCCATACTGCACATAAGAAATGACCAAGCAAGCGCCAACGAGCAGCTATATGTCCATGATCGTCAAGAAACCCCAGGGTTGCGACACCCGCACCGGTTCCGAGCACGGCCCAGATCAGGGACCATTCCGTCTCCCCTGTCACACCGAAGACTGACACGAACAGCAAAAAAATCAGCACTATAGCGACGCCACCGCCTCTAGGCGTAGGAATCGAGTGCGAACTGCGCGAGTTAGGCACATCGATGAGGCTTCGACTAATGGCGTACCGACGAATACCACCAGTCAACAAAGCGGACAAAATGACAACAAGAGAATACAAAAGCCACACACTCATAAAAAACGCACGTCCTTGAAGCTACGGGAAAGTAATTTGCATCATGATCTTAACGTCAGAAACTCGCGACCACATTTTTGCAAAGCAAGCTCAGGAGGCAGCGGCGGTATCCACTCGAGCAGAGACTGGGCTTTGCTTGAGTCAACAGTCAGAGACTCGCATAACTGCGTATACATACCTCGCCTACCAATTAAACTCGCTCCCCATCGCAGCAGCGCTGGCGAACAAGGAAGCAAACGGGCTTTCATCCCCATCCCGACGGCAAGGTGAGTAATTATCTCCGGAGTAGACAGGACAATACCGTCGGAGACTACAAATAGCTGATTTGCGGCGGCTGAATGCGTGATGCATCGAAGCAAAAAATGCGCCAGATTCTCTAGAGATATCATGCTTCTGGAGTTCTCCACCGACGCAAGAGGCAAAGGCAAACCGGATGATACCAATTTAAGCAGCCGTCTAAAGTTCCCAGGAGCCTGTGCTCCATAAACGAGTGGCGGACGAACAATCACCCACTCCATTGTCGAACCGTCTGCAATCTTGCGTAGCGCCTGCTCCGCCTCAAGCTTGGAAACAGCATAGTCTGCATGAGGTGCAGGAATAGAACCCTCGCCAAATGGTGTGCCGACGGTTCGAGCACCATTGACTCCGATTGAACTAATAAGGATGAAGCGCTTCACTCCAGCTTCAAGTGCGTGCCTGGCTAGCGCGACGGTTCCCCCAACATTGACGGCTCTAAACTTTGCAAGCGCGTCCGCAGTTGCCTCGCCCATGACATGCGCCCGGCCAGCCAAGTGGACAACTACATCCACCCCCTCAAGCGCACGACCCCAGTTAACCTCAGCGGAGATATCACCAACGACTACAAAGTCAACGTGCGACTCACCGTAACCCTTCAGGCTACGTATTGCGGCCAGTACATCAATATCGTCGAAATCTGCGCACGCACGAATTAAACCACGTCCGACAAATCCAGTAGCTCCCGTTATGAGAACACGCATATCACACCTTGGTCACGTCTGAATAAACGGTAATTGTTCGCTGAAGCATCAACTCAAAAGTGAAATCACTAAGAAATCTTGATTTACCCAAAATGCCCATCCTAGAGCGCAATTCCCGCGAACCAATTAAAGTACTCAATGCGGACACCAGACCGTTATGATCATGTCTAGCGACCAAAATCCCTGTCTCCTCTTGCTCTACCGCCTCAGGAACACCGCCAACCCGCGATGCAATCACCGGTAGACCAGAGCGCATAGCCTCCAGTACAGTTAACGGCAGGCCTTCCCAATTTGATATAAGGCAAAAAACGTCAGATCTCGACAACCGCTCAGACACATCAGAACAAGCACCCGAGAAGATAATCTTATCTTGCAAGTTGAGTTGGGAGACGACTTGTTTGACCTGAGGCATGGTGGGGCCGTCTCCGACAAACTCCATAGTCCAATCATGACGAGTCAATGAAGCCAAGGCACGGACTAAAAACGCATGGTCTTTTGGCGCATCAAATCTGGCGACCATTATAAGCCGTGTTATTTCAGATGGTACTGTAATAGAAACGTTTTTCGCCACAGACGGCATGCCATTATGAATAGTGACAATTAGATCCGAGTTACCCACACCCGACCTCAGCGCCAATGAACGATCATAATCAGAGACAGTAATAATTTTACTCGCAAGATTAGCAACCGCACGCTCAATCCAACGGTATAAAAATCGTCGTGATTTTGATACCCCTTCGGTAAAAGCCCAACCATGCGCAGTAAAAACACATGGAATGGTCAAAGTTTTTGCAACCAAACGCCCTACTATTCCGGCTTTAGACGAGTGCGCATGAATCAGGTCCGGTTTCCATGCCAGCACAATACGTTTGAGTTCTAAATAGCAACGAAAGTCGCTGATAACGTTCAAGGGTCGAACCATATGATTCGCGGAAACACATGTAAGTCCAAGCTCTTTGGCCCGCTCGATAAAAATACCGCAACCGCCTACAACAAGGAGTACTTCATGCCCTGCATCTTGGACTCCGCAGGCAAGATCAAGAAGATGAACGCTCGCTCCCCCCATAACATCTGAACGGGTAATCACATATAAAACTCTCAACCCTTCTCCTCCACATCATAACCGTGTGGATTCAGAGTTTGCCAGCGCCAGGAATCTGCAACCATTGCATCCAAATCCAATGACGCGACCCAACCTAGGTCTCTCTTTGCTTTGGAGGGGTCGGACCAGCACTCTGCCAAATCACCAGACCGACGTGCAAGGTACTGAAAGGGAATATCTACTTGACTAGCAGTGGAAAAAGCCTTGATTACCTCGAGGACCGAGTATCCTCTCCCTGTGCCCAAATTCCATAAAAAACACCCGCTATGCGCATCAAGGTAACTCAACGCAGCCAAATGCCCCTTGGCGAGATCCACTACATGGATATAGTCTCGAATACCTGTTCCGTCTAAAGTAGGGTAATCATTGCCAAAAACACACACGGAGGGCCGTAGACCAACAGCAACTTGGCTAATATAGGGAAACAAATTGTTAGGTGCGCCTTTTGGGTGCTCCCCAATCAGGCCACTTGAATGAGCACCTACAGGATTAAAGTAACGCAGGACGGCAATAGACCAACGAGAATCAGAATGAGCCAAATCAAGTAATATTTGCTCAACCATCAATTTGGAATGCCCATATGGGTTCGTGGGTGAAGCACTGCGCGAGTCTTCTCGAAGCGGCATCTCACGAGACTCGCCATACACCGTTGCAGACGAACTGAACACTAACTTGTAGACACTCATGCTGGCCATGATCTGAAAAAGGACAATAGATCCAAGCACATTGTTATCATAGTACTTTAGAGGATTTTCAACGCTTTCCCCAACCGCCTTAGCTCCCGCAAAATGAATTACGAAATCAATCGAGTAGGTGCTAAATACTTCGGTGAGTATTCCGACGTCGCAGACATTTCCTTTAAAAAATATGGGACGAACACCAGTAATATTTTCGATTCGAGCAAATACTTCACTAGAACTATTACTGAGATCATCTAGGACTACCACCTGATAGCCCACCTGAAGACACTCTACAAGCGTATGAGAACCTATGTAACCTGCCCCTCCAGTAACTAAAACCGTCTTCAAGACCCCACCTCACATCAATAACTATTTTTTTGATTTAAGAAAAACTTTAACCACCGACAAAAACACACTTAGAATTTTTTTGAAGCTAGGATCAATCAGAAATTCTCTCAAAAAATATGATGCAACTTCTGCATAGGCTAAGCGACTTCCTTTCGATTGGAAGTCGGAAATTCTGTAATCAATCATTGGAAAGGATGTAAATACACACTTTACGTCTGCGCGTTTGGCTAACCTGATCCAAAGATCATAATCCTCGCTCCGAAAACCACCTAAGTATCCACTCGCAGACAAAATCAGATCTCTCCGGATTACCATAGCAGGATGGATAAAAGGGTTTGAGTACTTGATTTTAGAACGCCAATCCTGCTCTTCCAACAAACGAAAACCGACGACGTTGCCGGTAGCATCGATGACCCGACAAGATCCAGCAACGATATCCGTAGTTGGATCCTTTTTTAGAAGCTTATAAGATTCCGCAAGCCTATCAATATGACAAACATCATCGCTGTCAAATCTTACTATATAGCTACCAACCGCTCTATTAACGCCGAAGTTCAGATTGAAGGACAACTGGCCTATTTCCGTACGGAGCAGCAAAATTCTCGGATCTTCTATAGCCGCTACCGACTCATACAGGGCATCCGTGCAGCGATTCAAGACGACAACAAACTCAAACGATCTAAAACTTTGCGCCAAAACGCTTTCAATTGCCTGGTGAAGATAACCATCATCACGATTACAACACATGAGCACACTGAAAAACGGCCTTTTAGCATCGTCAACCTCGACCATTTCAACACCGCCCGTAATTATCTGAAAATCGGACTATGTCATCCTCCCCTAGATAAGACCCCGACTGTACCTCAATAAGCTCCAGTGGTATTACACCTGGATTTTCCAGCGCATGGATCGCGCCTATGGGGATATAGGTAGATTGATTTTCAGTGACAAGATAGGTTTTTTCTCCACTTGTCACTTTTGCAGTACCGCTTACGACGATCCAATGTTCAGCACGATGGTGGTGCATTTGCACGGAAAGTTTGTGCCCGGGCTTTACCGTTATTCTTTTTACTTGGTAACGGCACCCACTATCAATAGCATCATAGACTCCCCACGGCCTGTAAACTTCGCGATGAGATATGTGTTCACTCCTTCCGTCAGCTTTCAATTTTTCAACTATTTTTTTTACGTGCTGAACATGATCCTTGTGAGCTATAAGCACTGCGTCCTTAGTTTCGACAACAATAAGATCATTGACGCCAACCGTAGAAACCAGGCGACTGTCCGAATAAACGTAGCTATTTGACGTGTCTACTGAAATCACATCCCCCTTCAGAAAATTTCCATCTGCGGTACGACTACCAGCCTCCCACAAAGCCGTCCACGAGCCAATGTCACTCCAGTTCGCATCGAGTGGAACCATGACAGCCTGACGGGTTTTCTCCATCACAGCGTAGTCAATAGAATTATCAGGGCACTGTAGGAATGCTTCGTGGTCGATACGAGTGAAATGCATATCCCGCTGCCCTTTGGCTAATGCTTCACGGCACCAGAAGACTATTTCGGGCTCAAAGGTCTGCAGCTCTTCCAAGTAACGACTCGCCCTGAACATGAACATTCCACTATTCCAGTAATAACCGCCGTGGGCAAGGTAGAGCTGCGCAGTTTCGGCATTTGGTTTCTCAACAAAACGAGTGACTTCAAACCCCCCGTTTCCGACTGAAGCTCCCTGCCGTAGATAACCGTAGCCGGTTTCGGGCCTTGTGGGCGTGATACCGAAGGAAACCAGCTTGCCGGACTCTGCCAGTAATGCAGCAGTCCGTATGCCATCATGGAAGGCTTCAGTATCTTGAATCAGATGATCAGCAGCCAACACCAACATCAACGGGTCAGCGCCTTCAGCCGTCGCTTGAAGAGCTGCGAGAGCAATGGCGGGAGCTGTATTGCGGCCCATTGGCTCAAGCAGAATATTGATATCTTCAAGGCCAAGCTGGCGTAATTGCTCCGCCGCCAAAAACCGATGCTCCTCATTGCAAATCAATTGAGGCGAGGCATGAGTCAGACCTGCTAGGCGATTGATTGTGGCTTGTAGCATCGAAAACTGGGTATCTATCAGTGGGAGAAACTGTTTTGGGTGAAGCTGACGAGACAAAGGCCACAAGCGAGTGCCCGAACCACCCGCCATAATAATTGGAACAAACATTGATATCGTCCTTTGATTGCCTTCGAGGAGGCCTAATAACACCGCTTACGAAACCGAACAGCGCACCGAGTTGAAATCTGCAGGCCGCATACCCATTGTCCCCCGGCACAAATTGCCTGGAACACGCAGAACTCATGCAGAGCCTGAAAAATTATCCCATTATGCGAGTATGCTGGCAGTTTTCAAGCGGGAGTTATGCCCCTCGCTCTTTAGTACGCAGACCGTGAAGCAGGCCTACAATCATCCCCGCCAGCTACGCCCCTGAACACAACCACAGTCGTGGCATTGAGTCCATGCAGGCTAAGGCGCGTGATCAAGAAACCGGCGGGGGCTCCTACGTGCTACAAAAGGGGGGGGGGGCGCTGATAATGATGGGATAATCTGGCTCATACGAAAATACCCCCAGTACCTCAGCATTCAACTTACCAAACATTACTCGCTGAAAACATAGTTCCAGCCAATTAGTTGATTACTAGGTTCGACTTGAAATGAAAGATCCACGCGCGGCATGTAAACTGTCGGATTACTGCTGAGACTTAAAAATGCAGCCCACCAAGCGAACGTGCTAGTACCAATTATATAATCCTTACAACAGACCAAACTCAAAAAATCGGCAATTGCAGGTTTTACTTCACTCCCAAGAAGCCCACAAATTTCAAAATCTTGGCCCTTGAAGACCTTTTCACACCACTCTTTATCGTCTGTGAATATTACGAAGCGACGACCTTTAAAACTTTGAAGCGCCTTGAAATAATAATTCTCATCCATAACCTTATGGCGGGGATCTGTCGATAGTAAGAAATCGCCTCGACGAACATGAACGCCAACACTATCGGAGTAAAGATCTCGCCCCTTAGCAACTAGCGCAGAATTTTTCTGAACAATTAACGAGCGAAGCTCATTCCTAAAATATAAAGCGCTTTGAACGTACTGAAAATAACCAAAATGAAATTTCGCTGTTATTGCAGCGTACGCTAGATCAAAGTTCGTATCCGCATCGTAATCATATAAAAGATAACCACCAAGCTTTCGAATACGAGCTTTCCTGGTTATCAACCGAGCAACTTTCGCAACAATGCTCTCTTCAAAAAAAACACAGCTTTCCGAGGGCTGATCATGATCAAAGTCAATTAGATCAGACAGTCGAATACCTCCATGAATACCTTTACCAATCAGCATCTTACTGTTACACGCAACATTGCGACCAGAAATGGATCCGACGTATCTGGCCCATGCTAGCTGAAACAGTTGATTACCAAGCCCACCCTGAAGCATAACGTTCATATGTATGTTCACCTAGGAACTCCGCGGTATTTTTTGATATATATCATCACGATAGCCATGATCATCAGAATTATTGCAACTTGTAGAAACTTGAATAAAAACTCGTACATATTCGAGCGAGAAAAATACACAAGATTTGGCAAAACGGACAAAATCACAAAAATAACTCCACCATGATTTCCTTCGTCACATCTGTTACTTTTGTATAAAACAACCGCCCCGTCTAATACACGAACCAAATATCCAAAAAGGAGACACCAAAACATATAAAAAACCCACCCCCGATAATAAGCTTCAGCAAAGAAACTTGTAGAAAATCCGCCGCTAACAAAATTTATACGACGAGCTTGGTCAACACATATACCGAAAGCTTCATTTGTGGAGTTCAAGCATTCACTCAACGCACTACTAAAACTCACTGCGCCATATAAAACTTCGAAGGAGGCGCCTTGCCCATGCAGAGTTTGGGATATCTTATCCACCGCACCAGTCGCAACCTCAAAGCCCAATCTATACTCAAGCAATATATTTGCGAATATCAGCGATCCCAACCCTAATACCATCAGAAAGAAGTAATTGATCCGCCGTTCCAACCCGTAAACAAAGACAAACAAAAATAAATACACAAAAAAGTAGCCTCGAAGGCCAATCATTAAAAAGCCAACAGCAAAAAAGACCCATACAAACGATATAATCAAAAGCCGATTCGGGTGCTTTCCAAACCCACCCCACAACAACAATAGATTTTTTGCAATAAAAAACGTGAAAATATGCGCATGAAATTCAGGATTTTCCAAAGCAGCAAAATAATCACCCACCATATACTCATTAGCCAATACATAAGACTTAGCTAGAAAAAACAAGCCACTGCAAAACGCAAGAAATATAATAAACCCGCTTGCGAGACGAGACAGAGTAAACATAGGAAACTCTACCAAACGCCTGGAGAGCTTCCAACTTATCCTCTCACTAAATAGGTGTCCTGCCGCTATGAATATAAATCCCAGCGCCAGGATAACGACAGACTTCCGAACTGAGCTTTCACCCAGCACTATCCCCGCCTCAACAATATCCTTATCAAAAAATAAAGTTAAAAAAGGGCGCGCCCACATGAAAAAAAATATCGAAATTGAAACGAGCGAAGTAATATTTAGCGGACTTCTATAGCTGCCCTGAAAACAAAAAAAAGCTAGAAGAGCAGTAATAGAGGCCAAAAAAAAATTAAATAGGAAATCCCCTACATTACTGGAATCATCACCTAAAGATAGAGCAACTAAGATTGTCAGAAAAAAATTAAATAATAAAAACAAACCAAATACAAGTTCACTTCGCCTGACAAGAATCATAAAGCTCGCCTCAATAATGCTTTAGCAATCGCCTTGATTTTTTTTAACATAAACAACTCAAAAGACCTTACATATATCATGCAAGAAGGCAAACTTCTTCTCGCACTGACATCTAACTTCGCAAACACCAACTCAGCATCAAAAAACTTCGAATATTCGTAAACAGCATCTGAAATTTCATCGGCGCTACCAATAAATTGCTCGAGCAGTACATCTATCGGGCGTGATTGCTGTATTGGCCTGATACCGGCATAACTAAGCTCCCCCAGAGAATACCCTTTAGACTCTGACACCCATCTATATGGAGGATCTTGAAGGTCATCTCTGCGCGCTCTGGGTGGAACTACTATTGTGGGAATTTTATTTTTGGCCGACTCTAAAGATGAGGTTCCCATAGCGAACATCAAGTCGATATTTTCACGAATAAATCCACTGAGGTCGCATTTATCAACCGATGGAATGAGATGGTATTCCATGCATAAATCAGAAGACACAAGCTCCTTCAGAGCGTCAACAGCGTCGCCATCGCCAACTATGTAAAAAACAATTCTATTATAGCGTCTTAACACACTTTCTCGTAGAGAACGAATATCAAGTATAACTCGCTCCAAAGCATAAAACTTGAAATCCATATCAACGCGACCAAGCCATCCTAGCCGCAGAGTCTCCGCTGGAACGCTATATTCAAAATAAGCAGCAGGGCTTTTATCTATGACAATCGGGCAAATTATATCTTCTAGCTTCTGATGAAAATTTAAATCACCAATATCCGCGAACGCCCCAACCTCGTCAGTAAATACTATAGATTCACTTTCAAGAAACGTAGCAAGTCCACGTTGGGATCTCCTCTTCAGAATCCTAATTACTTTGGCTTTAAGGCCGTTCGAGCTAATGTGCTGGGAGTACTCTTCATCAGCAATGGAAACGTATGCGCCACGAAACGCTGCATACCCCATACCCCATACGCATAAATGTTTAAATTTTACAGATGTTACTGAAAAAATCCAAAGCCGGCTGATCTCGGAGGATGGAAGAAATACTACATCGTATTCCTTTAATTTTGGTACCTCAACAGGTGTAATAACATCGACGTCGTAATGTCTGAGCTTCAGCCAACTACTAAGGCGCGCAAGAAGAAAATCCGTCCCGCCGAAACGCCCTTGGGTTAAAATCAATACCGTCCTCTTCACCACTACGCATTACTCCGATTTTCATTCAAAGAGCTTTCGACTAGACTAATAGCTAAGTATTACTCTCTGCCATATCTTGCTGACCAACCAATTTACGCCATATAAAAAAAGCCATTACCAACCAGTAAATTAGATAATTTATAGCATGCGCTATTGCAACCCCCTGAAACCCATAGATCTCGGTAAATACCCAGGTAAGAACTACAAAACCAGTGGCGAAGATAACTTCTGAGCAAATAAAAAGTTTCACCATAGCTTTACCCAACATCAGATAAGCTAATACCCATCCACCTATTTTTAAAGTATCACCAAACATTTGCCAAGCAAACAATTCACGCATAGGTGAAAAATCCTTGGTAAATAACGTAACAATTATAAAATCCCTTAACAAATAAATAAATATCGCACTCACAATAGCGACCGGCAAAATAATTCGATAACCTTGCACTATTTCATTTCTAATTTCATCTACGCACTTAAGTTCAGATAATCTGGGGAGGTAATACACACTTAATGTGGTTGTCACAAGCATCAAATAGGCAGAGCTTAAACGCCACATTGCCTCCCAATAACCAGCGGCCGGCAAACCAAACGTATCGCCGAGATATTCACGAACGGCCATATGACTAACAGGAATACACGCCGCCGAAGTGAACGCCATCAAAGCATACTTGCTCAAGTTTAGAGCAACTGACGCATCAATACCCGAGAAGAAATACGAAACTTTAAACCAAGGAGCCCTACGGCAAAGCACTAGCGTTACAACAAATGCAAACGATTGATAAACTGCAAGAGCAACCAAGGCACCATATAGCCCAAAATTCATAGCCATGAACGTAGTAATCACGAGTGAAAAAACACTCCCCGCTATATTCGCTAGCACATACCTCGCGATTTCCTTCTTCCCATTCAGAACAGCCAACAGAAGTGTATTAAATGAGAAAAACACCAATGAGACCGCGAAACAAATGAATACTCCGCCATAATCTTTGCTGTTCAAAAACCATGTTGCCAGTGCTTCGTTATATATTACGATGATAAGTGCACTTAACAAAGATCCTGTTAAAGCGACTGTACCCGCGGTTCCCCACACCTTACGCTGCGCTACCTGATCATCGATATGCTCAGCAGTATACTTGGTGACTCCAGTATTAATAGCACCACTTGCAAAAGTTGTAATCATCTGCATGGCATTCTGAAATTGCCCAAGTGCTGCGTATCCACTAGGCCCAACATAAATAGCAAGGATCTTATTGATTCCCAAAAGCGTCAGCATTTTTATAGCGACAGCAATGCTATTCAACAAGCCCGTTTTGATCAACGTCATTACAGACTGCCGACACTAAAGCTATTGCAGGCCAACACGACCTTGCGGGCCTCTTCCAATGTTAATGTAGGACCAAGCGGGAGGCTCAATACCTCATCATGGATAGCCTCTGTAATGGGCAAAGACAATTCTGACATATCGGTATATGCTTTTTGTTTATGGATGGGAATTGGATAATGTATCAGCGTTTGAACCCCCAGATCTTGAAGGTGCTTCTTAAGCGCCTCGCGATGGGCAGTTCGAATGACGAACAAATGCCAGACGTGCTCTTCGAACTCGAGCACCTGAGTATCTGCGGGTAGTGGTAAAATTATTTTGGGATTTTTGATACCTTGTAAATAAACTTGTACGATCTCACGTCGCTGTGATACTTGCGTATCTAGGTGTTTCAACTTTACAGATAGCACCGCCGCCTGTAATTCGTCTAAACGGCTGTTCACACCTTGATATAGATTCTGGTATTTCTCGTGCGACCCGTAATTTCGGAGAGCACGCAACACCTGAGCAAGCTCCTCATCGTTAGTCGTGATAGCTCCTGCATCTCCAAGAGCCCCTAAGTTTTTACCCGGATAAAAACTAAAACCAGAAGCATCCCCCCAAGCCCCAGCTTTTTTGCCCTTGTGACTTGCACCGTGGGATTGCGCGGAGTCTTCTAATACCAATAACCCATGTTTCTTTGCCACTGAAAGCAAAGCTGGCATATCAGTAAGCAACCCATAAAGATGTACTGGTAGAAGGACCTTTGTTCTAGGAGTAATCGCCTGCTCAATACTATTTATATCCAAGTTGTACGTCGCTGGGTCCGGCTCCACCAAAATAGGGATGAGGTTATTTTCAGTAATAGCGAGAACACTGGCAATATAAGTGTTAGCAGGAACAATTACTTCATCACCATCATTAAGACGGCCCAGCTGTTTCCAGGCCCGCAATGTCAGACTTAATGCATCCAGACCATTAGCGACCCCCACACAATATTTAGCACCGCAATATTCCGCAAACTCTTGTTCAAAGCGCTGCAACTCAGATCCACCGATATACCAACCGGAGTCAATTACTCGAGCAAACACCTCTAACAACTCAATCCGCACTTCCTGATTAATTGCTTGCAAGTCTAAGAACTTAATCATACTGTTAGATACCGAATTATTTTAGCTGGATTACCGACTACCACCGATAAATCAGGAACATTTTTCGTCACAACGGCCCCTGCACCGACCATTGCGTAGCGCCCAATAGTAATGCCTGGCAAGATAGTTGCGTTAGCGCCGATACTGGCGCCAAATTTTATCGTGATACCTTGAAAATTATCCGGATATACTTTCGAACGAGGCATTGAATCATTGGTAAATGTAGCGTTAGGTCCAATGAAAACATTATCTTCAATGCGAGTACCATCCCATAAATATACACCTGACTTCAGGGTAACATTATCACCAATGATCACATCACCTTCAACCAGCGTGTGCGCGCAAAGGTTGCACCCTTTACCAATCTTTGCGCCTTCAAGCACAACACAAAACTGCCAAACACGCGTACCTTCACCTATATGATTACTTTTTACATCTGCAAGCTCGTGTATTTTAGGCATAATTTACAAGCCCTATAAACTCTGAGTAATCCCGAATATAGTCCTGCTCGCTATAGAAATCACTCGCCAAGACTAAGAGAACGCAGTCTGCTGAGAAATCATGCATTTCATGCCATATCATTTTATCGATAAATATTGCCTTACTTGAGCTATTTAGTATGACTTGCTCAGTACTTACGCCATTGCTCATTAACATACGGCACTGACCCGAGACACAGATAGCTGCTTGCTGTAGCTCTCGGTGAGCGTGAAAACCGCGAGATACGCCTGGCTGCGTTCCCATTAAAAAATAAACGCGCTTAATATCAAACGGGACATTTTTTTGCGCTTCCAAAACAACCAACTGTCCACGCTCATCGCCTAGTACTTGCAGGTCGACCAAGTCTACCAAACTCATTTAGATCCCTCTCAAAGACATAACTCATATCAAGTTGCCATCACGATGCCAGACCGTAAGAGATATTTATTATTAGAGCACGAAAGTCTCTGCATTCCAAAATACCAACGTTTTCCTTCAACGAGGAGGCGCTAGATTCGAGAATCTCCTCTCGGCACCCTTTGCAGCCCCTTCGATTATCGTATCACCTGAAGCACGCGCTGACTCCACAGCTCGTGGCGATAAAACCCTCCCCTCCCCAGTCTCCCACAGCCCTGACTGAAAAATTGGCTTACTTTCGGGGAGACTGACACTGACCACAAAACCCTGTCTTGGCCAAACCGACCAAGATGCTCCCTAAGCCAGGTTAGCCTTGATAGGCATAAGCAGAGCTCATCATTGTACGTTTTCGTAGCTCTGACTCGGCGCCCTACAAACAGCAACTGGCGCATCGGGCAAAACCTGCACTTCGTTTTCGGCAAGACGCACCGGAATTAAAGATCGAATGAAAGCTGCAATTATTCCTAGCGCTATACCAAGCAGAAAACCCAAAGCAACAATAATTGTTTTATTCGGAGAAATTGGACCCAGAGGCTCCAATGCTTCCTTATCAACCACCACCAATTTTAAGAAATTCATATTGACACTCAGACTACGTAGCCTGGTGGCCTCCGCTCGAAGCGATTCAACACCATCGAGGAAAAGCTCTTCATTCTGACGGCTGTTCAGCATTTCAATTCGGCGATTGGACTGAAGCAATTGAAGCTCCTTGGCAATCTGAGCAACACGCCCCTCGCTAAAATCATCGGACTTGCGTCGCAGCAATGCTTGTCGCTCTGCATCCAGAGCCTGCACCCCCATAAAATATAGAGGGATTTGCTGATTATTAATTTCTGTTCGCATGACACTCGATGCCCTATTAAGGCTGGAATCCCCCATAGAGGACGGTGTCGTGGGTTTTATGATGCCTAAGGACTTGGCGATACCAATCGCCTCAGTGAGCTGTTCTATACGATCCCCTCGACGAGCCTTGAGTTCAGCCCTAAGCGCCTTCAGCTCATCCTGAAGCTGGGCTTTTCGCAGAGAGTCGGATTCCGCCAACGAAGCAGTCTCCGACTCTTTCTTGTTGGTGTAGCTGGATCGCGCTGCCGCCAACTTCCCGTCCAACTCATCTAGACGGTTCTTTACAATCACTCTCAAGTCCGCGGCAACTTGGGCGCGCTCACTTGATATAGCATAATTAACAAACCCATTAAGAATCGCCACCCCATCTATCCCTTTGGGGTAGCTCATTTCAACTTTGATATAAGTACTTAGAGCACTTTGCTTAGTTGAATCCGGCAGGATAATAACGAATGAGTTACGGTTGAACTCTTCAAAGCTTTGCTCTAACGACCGCCCTCGACGCTCGAATGATTGAAACAGCTTTTGATTGGCACGAAAGAAGCTCAACCGAGTGTCATAAGACTCCAAGGCTGCGCCAACTTTAGTCAGCGCGTCCTTTGGCGAAAGCAAGTAGATCTCTGAACGATTAAGAGCATCGAGCTCATTGATAGCAGCAGGACGTAGAACACTGGATACCTGATATTCGGGAGTCACCGTGAAAGCATAGACAGCCGATAGCGATGCCACGAGTAACGCTACAGTGCAGACAAGAAACTTTTGCTTCCATATAGACTGGAAAAGTGCATACAGGTCAATTTCATGCGCAGAGAGAATCAGGGGTGTACGAAAATTACTACTCACAACAAAAACCTGCCTTCAAAGAGAAACTGCGGGCTCGTTATGCAGAACAGATTGTGTGTGTTTATGCTAATTGGATGACCGCCAAAACCCAGCGTCTCTGCCAAATTTTGAGCGCACAAAATGCCCGTTATCGAGAACAGATTTCATTTTGCCATCTCGCTAACATATTACAAGGCTTGACATATCTGTAAGGCGCCTCCTATGCGGCTAGGGACAACCCTTACGAGTCACGTGCGACGTTAGCGCAATAAAGATGAAACGGCGGCGCTCAATGATATGGCGAGAAAACCGGCGTAGAGGGGAAGCATCATCTTCATGATGTCTGAAATTCCAGAATGGACAGATGAAAAAAACCGACAGACGGTAAGAACGTTTCTATTCGCTTCCTGCGGCGCTGACCGCGCCAGCTAGGATTGAGCGCTCTGAATCGGCTTACGTCGCCGACTACGCATTATCATGCCCAACAGCGGCCCTATCAGCATGCCGACGATCAGCGCCAGCACGACGAATACTGATACGGGAAACTGGCCGCTCGTCTGGCCCAGTAACGACAGCGATACACTCTGCTG
>Ga0308159_1002375_pt1 | contig 21949 bp, 15 predicted proteins | sample PhyCR1_FD_201040 | JGI IMG/M metagenome (GOLD analysis project Ga0308159, IMG submission 201040) | Phyllosphere microbial communities from UC Gill Tract Community Farm, Albany, California, United States - DLSLC.R1 | ecosystem: Host-associated > Plants > Phyllosphere > Unclassified | place: USA... | reverse complement strand
ATGCCCAAGCCGTTCATGCGCATGCGCGACGGCCAGAGCCTGCTGCAAAAGACCTTCCAGCGCGCGGCCAAACTGCCCGGCGTGGAAAGCGTGTTGACGGTGACCAACCGCGACCTGCTGTTCCGCACCCTGGACGACTACCGTGGGGTCAACAAGGCCCACCTGCCGCTGGACCTGTTGCTGGAGCCCTTTGGCCGCAACACCGCAGCGGCGATTGCCGTGGCGGCGCTGCATGTGCAGGAGCATTTTGGCGGCGACGCGCAGTTGCTGGTGATGCCAGCCGACCACCTGATCCTCAATGAAGTGGCGTTCGCGGCGGCCGTGACCCAGGCCCGCGAGCTGGCCGAAGCCGGCTACCTGGTGACCTTCGGCATCCAGCCCGACCACCCGGAAACCGGCTTTGGCTATATCGAGCAAGGCGAGCCGTTGAGCCATGGCAATCGGGTCAAACGCTTCGTCGAGAAGCCCGACCTGGCCACCGCCCAGGGCTACCTGGACGGCGGCAAACACCTGTGGAACGCCGGCATGTTCTGCTTCAAGGCCAGCACCCTGGTGGACGAACTCAGCGCCCACGCCCCGGATGTGCTGGCAGCTGCCCGCGCCGCGCTGGAACACAGCCAGAGCCTGCAGAACAAAACCTCGCGCCAGCGTGAACTGGATTCGCAAGCCTTCGGCAGCGCGCCGGACATTTCCATCGACGTGGCGCTGATGGAAAAATCCGCGCAAGTCGCCGTAGTGCCCTGCGACATCGGCTGGAGCGACATCGGCTCCTGGGAAGCCCTGCGCCAACTCACCCCCAGCGATGCCCATGGCAACCAGGTCAATGGCGAGGCGATTTTGCATGACGTGCACAACTGCTACATCGACTCGCCCAAGCGCGTATTGGGCGCGGTGGGCGTGCGCGACCTGATCATCGTCGACACCCCCGACGCGCTGCTGATCGCCGACGCCAACCGCAGCCAGGACGTGCGTTACATCGTCGCCGAACTCAAGCGCCAGAACCATCCGGCGTACAGCCTGCACCGCACCGTCACCCGGCCGTGGGGCACCTACACCGTGCTCGAGGAAAGCAGCCGCTTCAAGATCAAGCGCATCGTGGTCAAGCCCCAGGCGTCGCTCTCATTGCAGATGCACCACCACCGCAGCGAGCACTGGGTGGTGGTCAGCGGCGCGGCGCAGATCACCAATGGCGAACGCGAATTTCTGATCAACGCCAACGAGTCCACCTACATCCCGGCCGGGCACAAACACCGCCTGACCAACCCCGGCATCATCGACCTGGTGATGATCGAGGTGCAGAGCGGCGAGTACCTGGGCGAGGACGACATCGTGCGCTTCGACGACATCTACGGCCGCGCGCCCGCCCTCGATGTGAAGCAATAATATGCGCACGTCCCTGATCATCCCGACCCGTAATGCCTCCAGCCACCTGGCGCGCCTGCTGCCGGCGCTGCAGATGCAAACCCTGCAACCGGACGAGATGCTGGTGGTCGACAGCGCCTCCAGCGATGACACCGTGGCGCGCTTTCGCGAGTTCGGCGCGCGAGTCGAAGTGATCGACGCCCGCGACTTCAACCACGGTGGCACCCGGCGCTGGGCCAGCGAGCAAGTGGGCGGCGACGCTTTGATTGTGATGACTCAGGACGCCATCCCCGCCACCCCGGACACCTTCGCCAACCTGATCGATGAATTGCAGCAAGACCCGCTCAACGGCGTGGCCTACGGCCGCCAACTGCCGCACCCGGACGCCGGTGTGCTGGGCGCGCAATCGCGGCACTTCAACTACCCGGCGCAGAGCCGCAGCAAAAGCCTGGCGGATGCGCCTGAACTGGGGATCAAGACCTGCTTCAGCTCCGACTCGTTTTCGGTGTACCGGCGCAGTGCGCTGGAAGCGGTGGGCGGTTTCCCCGCCGACGTGATCGGCAGCGAAGACGCCTACGTGGCCGCGCGCATGCTGCTCGATGGCTTCAAGGTGCGCTACGCCGCCACGGCGCAGGTGCACCACTCCCACGATTACAAACTCATGGATGAGTTTCACCGCTACTTCGACATCGGCGTGTTCTACGGCCGCGAACCGTGGATCCGTAAGGCGTTTGGCGATGCCGGCGGCGAGGGCAAGCGCTATGTGCTGGCCGAGCTCGCCGCCCTGCGCCAGGCCGGTGCCTTGCACCGCGTGCCCGAAGTGCTGGTGCGCAGTGCATTCAAATTGCTCGGCTACCGGCTGGGCCATCTTGAGCGTCGTTTGCCGCTGTCCCTCAAGCGGCGCATCAGCATGTTTCCCGGTTATTGGAGGTGAGCAGCATGACCCACAGGAAGTCCCCCTTGATGAAAAGAACCGTGCTCGCTCTGGCCATGCTGGCCCTGGCCGCCTGCAATACCCCGGCACGCATCGTGTCACCGGACAGCCAGGCCGTCGAAGACGGCAAGCGCGCCCTCGACCAGCTCGCCCAGTTGCCGCCGGCGGTCGAACGCATCCGCGTCGGCGACCAGTTGCGCATCGTGCGCGACGCTGGCGAGATGCCGACCCTGTCGGCGTTCAACGTCAGCACCATCTACGAGCTGACGCTGTACACGGTGCAAACCGACGGCAAGATCAACTACCCGTTCCTCGGCCCGATCCAGGTTGCCGGGCGCCAGCCCTCGGACCTCGCCACGGAGCTGACCGGCAAGCTCGCGCAGACCTACCGCGAGCCGCGTGTGACGGTGAACATCAACCAGGCACCGGCAAATTCGGTGATCGTCGGCGGCGCGGTGAACAACCCCACGGCGGTGCAGATCGCCACGGCCAACACGCTGGAACAGGCGATCCTCGGTGCCGGCGGGGTCAACCCGGCGGGCGATGCGAGCATGGTCGCGCTGCTGCGTGAAGACGCCCAGGGCGCCTATCACGCCTACTTCCTGGACTTCAGCCAGTTGCTCAAGACCGGCCCCAACGGGCGCAAACCCGTGCGCCTGCAACGCGGCGATGTGGTGTTCGTGCCCAAATCCAACGTGGGCGAACGCATCCAGGGAGTGGACACCTACCTGAACCAACTGATCCCGTTCACCAAGTCCATCGGGGTTGGCTACAACTACACGCGCACCAGCGGCGGCAATAACTAAAGGAGCGACATCCCATGATCGAGATCCGTTCTTTTCGTGATCTGCTTCGCCTGTTCTTCATCTTCCGCCACGAGTTCAAACTCGCAGCGATTGCCGCGCTGGTGATCATTTTGCTCGGGGCGTTCCTGCTGCCGGCCAAGTACGAATCCACCGCTCGCCTGCTGGTCAAACCGGGGCGTGATTCGACCCTGCCGATCGAGATCAGCAACCGCCAGGCGCTGGTGATGCCCAGCACCCAGCGCGACCCGATTGTCGATGAAGAGCGCCTGCTGACCGGGCGCCCGATCGTACGTGCGGTGGCCGAGCACTACCTGGAAGTGATCAACAACGCGCCGCCGCCGGAAGGTTTTATCAAGAAAACCAAGCACTACGTCAAGCAAGGCATCGGCGCGGTGTTCGATGGCCTGCGCGTGGTCCTGGAAACCGTCGGCGTGGTGGAAAAAACCACCCCGGTGGAACGCCTGGCCGCAGGCCTGGAGAAGAGTTTTGAAGTGAGCCACGCCGCCGGTTCCACGGTGATGGACATCAGCTTTACCTGGAGCGACCCGGAAATCGCCCAGGCGGTGGTCAAGGATTGGGTCGAAACCTACATCAACGAACGCACCCAGGCCCTGGGGCGCAAGAGCCTGTACGCCTTCTATGAAGGCCAGGCGGCGAACAGCGCCACCGAGATCAAGAGCTATAAGGAACAGATCCTCACGCACCTCAACCAGATTGGCGCGGCGAGCATCACCGACCGCCTGGAAGACTTGTCCGAGCGCATCAACGTGCTGCGTGGCGAAGTGTTCAACACCACGCGCCTGATCGCCTCGTCCGACAGTGCCATCCAGAGCACCCGCAGCCAGCTCAAGGGCCAGCCCAAGGAAGTCACCACCGTTCGCCAGATCGCGCTCAACCCGCAGCAGCAGGATTTGCGTCGCCTGCTGAACCAGAAGCTGCTGGAAAAAGCCGACATGATGCGCACCTACACCGACAACGCGCCGCCGGTCAAAGCCCTGGACGCCTCGATCCGCGCGATGCAGGGCATGGTCGCCAGCGAAAGCAACACCGTGCAGGCCTCGGAAAACCGCGCGCCGAACACCCTGGAAATCCACTTGCAGCGGGTGCTGCTGGATGAGTCGAGCAACAACCTGGCGCTGCGTACCCAACTGGTGGAGCAGCAGAAACAACTGGTGAATCTGGAGGGCCAACGCAAGGAGGCTCTTGAGATTGAACCGGAACTGGCGCGCCTCTCCCGCGAGCTGAACACCACTGAGCGCAACTACGCGCTGTACGTCGACAACCTGGAAAAATCGCGCATCGACCGTGAGCTGGACAATAGCCAGATCAGCAACATCGCCGTGATCGAAGAAGCCACCCTGAACCCCGGCCGCATCTTCCCGAAAACCCTGGTGATGCTGGTGCTGGCGATCCCGTTTGCGATCGTCGTCGGCCTGCTGGTGATTTACCTGTGCTACCTGCTCGACCAGCGCATCCACGACGGCGGCCTGGTGGAACGCAAGTTCGGCCTGCCGCTGTGGACCACCCTGCCGGAGCTGGACACCACCACCGCGCAAAGCACCAACGCCTTCAACGCGAGCATCTACCGGCTGTACAGCCTGTTGCAGCCCGCGCGTATCGCCGAGCAGGGCCTGACCCTGGGGCTGACCTCGGCGCGGCATGGCGAAGGCGTGACCTTTGTGGTCGAGCAACTGCGCCAGTTGCTGCGCGAGAACGGCATCAATGTGCGGGTTGGCGGGCTGGAAGCTGCCGCACCGGGCGAAGTAGTGCTGCTCGACGCCTCGGCGTTGCTCGACAACCGCGAGGCGTTCATCACGCTGCGCCGCGCCGACCTGATCGGGCTGGTGGTGGAAGCGCGCAAAAGTACCGTGCCGGTGGTGGAACACGCGCTGTCGATCCTCAACACCGCGTTCGGCAAGGTGGACGGCATCATCATCAACCGGCGCAAGTTCGAAGTGCCGAGCAAAGTGCTGCAAACCATCGGCAAATACCGGGGGGCAGCCTGATGCGCATCGCCCTGCTCGCGCCGTTGCCGCCAGAGAAAAACGGCATTGCCGACTACGCGAACCATTTCCGCACGGCGCTGGAGCAGTTGGGTGTGACGGTGCTGACGCCGCTGGCGGAGGTGCCGGGCAACAGTGCGGCGATCAAACAGGCCGTCGCGACCTTCAACTGGCAGACCGTGGACCTGGTACACGCCGAGCTGGGTGGCGGGCGCCTCGGCGAGTTCCTGGCCCTGCGCGAGCTGCGCAAGGCCTACTCGCACCTGCCGCTGACCGCCACCGTGCACGACCCGGAGCGCATCGTCTGGCGGCGTGAGCAGTTGCCGTTCCCGCTGAACCTGCTGGAGCGTTTGCCCAGCCCCCTGCCCCAGGCCGCTGTGGTGCTGGCCGACCCGTTGACCCTGCGTGAAGAACGCCAGGTGGCGGCCGGTTTGACCCGCCTGATCACCCTCACCCGTTTGGGCGCGGAGTGCTTGAGCCAACGCATGCAGTTGCCACCGGGCAAGGTGGCGGTCATCAACCACGCCAACCTGGCGATCCCGCCGGCAGCGTTGCCGCCGCTGGAGACCCTGCACCTGCTGTACTTCGGGTTTATCTACCGCGGCAAAGGCATAGAAGATCTGGTACAGGCCCTGGCGGACGTGTTCAACCAAGCCCCCGAATTACGCGGCCGCGTGCGCCTGACCCTGGCCGGTGGCACCGCTGCCGAGATGGCCTTCGGCGCCGGCGGCAACTACCTGGAACAGCTGAAGAGCCAGATCGCCGAACTCGGCCTGACCGATTCCATCGACTGGCGCCTGAACCTGCCCGCCGACGAAATCGCCCAGACCATCCAGGCCCACCATGTGATGGTGCTGCCCTACCGCGAATCGAAAAAACTCGGCCTGCTCGGGCGCCAGCGTGGCACCAGTGGCGCGCTGTCCTGGGCCGCGGCGTGCGGGCGCGGGGCGATCACCTCGGATGCGCGCGCGTTTGCCGAGGAAGTCGCCAGCGGCAACGGCGCCATCTACCCCGAAGGCGATGTGGCCGCGCTCAGCGCACAGCTGCTGCGCCTGGCGCGTAACCCGTTGCTGGCCCGCGACTGGGCCGAACGCGCCGGCGAAATCGGCCGCGAACGCCTGTGGCCACTGACCGCACAAAAGTTCGCCGACCTGTTTGCCGAAACCATCGCCGGAGCCCGCCATGGCGCGTAAACGCACCTACCTGGCCACCCTGGCGGTGGTCGCTGTAATCGGCCTGAGCGCCTTTATCTGGGGGCGCCAGGCCGACGCCGAGAACCACGTGCTCAAGGGCAGCAAGGTGGTGGTGTGGAAGGATTTCCTGGGGGTGAACGCGCAGTTCCTGTGGTTCAGCCCCGCGCGTTACCAGATGCAGATCGACCGCCTCAAGGCCCTGGGCCTGGAGTGGGTGCGCCTGGATTTGCACTGGGATCAACTCGAACCGGTGGAGAACCAGTACCAGGTCGCCACGCTGGATCAACTGGTCGGCAACCTGCAAAGCAACCAGCTCAAGTCGATGTTCTACCTGGTGGGCTCGGCGCCGTTCGCCACCACCGCGCCGGTCGGTGCGCCCTACCAGGACCAGTACCCGCCCAAGGACCCGAACGTATTTGCCACGCGCATGGCGCTGCTGGCCCAGCGTTACCCCAGCGTCGACGCCTGGCAGGTATGGAACGAGCCTAACCTGCTCGGCTTCTGGCGCCCGGTGGCCGACCCGGCCGGCTTTGCCGCGCTGCTCACCGCCAGCGCCGCAGCCTTGCGCGGTGTGGCCCCGAGCAAGCCGGTGGTGGCCGCCGGCATGGCGTTCTTCAGCGAAATGCCCAACGGCCAGACCATGTTCGACGCCCTCGGCGCACTCGGCGTGGCCAGCCTGAACACGGTGATTTCCTATCACCCTTACACCCAACTGCCCGAAGGCAATGACCCGGCCAACCTGGACTTTGTCACCAAGACCAACGCGCTCAACCTGGCTCTGCGCAACGGCGGCGTGCAAACCCTGTGGAGCACCGAGTGGGGCTGGTCGACCTACCCCGGGCCCAAAGACGCCCAGGACATCATCACCCAGCAAGGCCAGGCTGATTACATCCTGCGTCGCGTGGCGCTGATGAGTGCGATGGATTTTGACCGGATCTTCCTGTTCACCCTCAGCGACCTCGACCAGCGCGCCAGCGTGCGCGACCAGTTTTATGGCCTGCTGGATATCGACGCCAACCCCAAGCCGGCCTACACCGCGCTGAAAAACTTCCTCGACATCAGCGGCCCGCAGCTCACCCCTGGCGACCCACCCGTGGCCGACCAATTGCCCGACGGCCTGTTCAGCATCGGCTGGACCCGCGCCGACGGGCACAAGCTGTGGTTCTTCTGGTCGGCCGAAGGCGGCAACGCACACTTGCCGAACCTGGCCAACGCGACCCTGTACGACCCGCTGCGCGGCACGCAAACCCCGGTGAGCGGCACCAACGGCCTGACCGTCACGGTCAAGCCGAACCTGCAAATTCTGTTATGGGACTGAGGCCTGCCATGCGCATTTTATGGATCCTGCCCTACTCGCCCTGGCCCGCCACCAGCGGCGGCAAGACGCGCCAGTTCCACCTGCTGCGCAGCCTCGCCGCGCGTGGGCATCGGATCACCTTGCTGCTGCATGACAAGCACCCCGTGTCGCTCACCGACCGCCAGGTGTTGGAGGCGCTGGTCGAACAGGTGATCATCCTGCCGCGCCGCCCGCTGCGCAGTGTCACGACCCTGGTGGCCGGGCTGTTTGCGCCCTACCCGCTGCTGGCGAGTGTGAACGGCCTGTCGGGCGAGTTGCAGGACACCTTCAACTGGTTGTTGGGTGAGCATTGGGACGTGGTGCAGATCGAGCACAGCTACAGTTTCCAGCCATACGAAGAAGCGCTTGCGCGTAAGTCCCAGCCGTTTGTGCTGACCGAACACAATGTGGAATCGGCCCTCGGCGCCGCCACCTACGACCGCCTGCCGGGCTGGTCGCTGCCGTTTATTCGCTACGACCAATGGCGCTACGCGCGTTGGGAACGTCGGGTGATGCGCCAGGCCGCGCGGGTGGTGGCAGTGACCGAAAGTGACGCCCAGGTGCTGGCGAAAATCGCCGGCAAACCGGTGCCGGTGGTGGTCAATGGCGTGGACTGCGACCACTTCGCCAACGCTCGCCCCGACCCGTCGACGCGCCGCGTGCTGTTTCTCGGCAACTATGAATACGCGCCGAACGTGGACGCCATCGAGTGGGCCCTGGATGAAATACTGCCCAAGGTCTGGGCGCGCTGCCCGCAGGCGCGCATGAGCGTGTGCGGGTTCGGCATGCCTGCCAGCTGGCGCGAACGCTGGCCGGACCCGCGCATCGAATGGCAAGGTTTTGTGCCCGACCTGCTGGAACTGCAATCAAGCAGTTCAGTGTTCCTGGCGCCGTTGCGCCATGGCGGCGGCTCCAAGCTCAAGGTCCTCGAAGCGCTGGCCGCCGGCCTGCCGCTGGCGAGCACCGCGCAAGGCGTGTCGGGGCTGGACCTGGTGGAAGGCCTCGACTACCTTGGCGGCCAGACCGCTACGCACCTGGCCGACGCCGTGGTGCGCCTGCTGCAATTCCCCGACGCCGCCGCGCCCATGGGCGAAGCCGGGCGCGCCTATGTACGCCGTGCCCATGACTGGAGCGTCGCCGCCGGCCAGCTGGAGCAGGTGTACGCGAGCCTCGCGCCGCACAATCAAAAGGAGCCTGCATGCGTATAGGCCTGGATTACCGCACCGTCGGCACCTCGCCGCAATCGGGCATCAGCCGCCAGGTGTACGCGCTGGAAAGCGCCCTGCAGACCTTGCCGGGCATCGAGCTCGAGCGTTTTACCGTGGCACCCCTGGGCGATGAAACCCGCTTGCAGGCCCACTGCCCGGACTGGGGTTGCGCGAAGACCGCCATGCACCAGCCGCAGAATCGCCTGCGCTTCGAGGCTGGCTTTTTGCCGCGCGCGTTGCGTGAGCAGCACATCGATCTGTACATCAGCACCTTCAATATGGGCCTGCCGTTGCCGCCCAAACCCAAGGGTTTGCGCACCGTGGTGCTGCTGCATGACCTGTTCCAGATCACCTTGAACAACTACCACGCCAACCGCCTCAAGGCGCTTATCTACAAGACCAGTGATCGCCTGTCGATTGCCTATGCGGTGCACAGCGCCGACCGTGTGTGGACGCCGTCGCAGTACAGCGCCGACGAAACCGCGCGGCTGTTTCCCAAGGCGGCGGGCAAAATTCGTGTGCTGCCTAACCAGGTCGATGGCTTTGCCGAGTTGGCCGCCGACCTGTCCGCGCGCCAATTGCCCGAGCGTTATTGGCTGCTGGTGGGCACGCGCGAGCTGCGCAAGAACGTGCCATTCCTGGTGGACGCCTGGCAGCAGGCGCGGCGCCAATCGCCCCAGGTGCCGGAACTGGTGCTGGTGGGCAGCCTGGAGCACCTGCCCGAAGCCCAGCGCAGCCTGTCGGGGATTCGCGCGTTGAGCGGCGTGTCGGATGCCGAATTGCACGCGCTGTACCGCAACGCCTCGCGCCTGTGGCAGCCGTCCTATGCAGAAGGGTTTGGTCTGCCGGTGATTGAAGCGCTGAGCGTCGGCACGCCGGTGGCGGTGGCCAGCGGCACCTCGCTGGATGAAATCACCCCGCCGTCGGCGCCGCGTTTTTCGCCCACCGATGGCCCGGCGCTGGTGCAGCTGATGCTCAGCCTGGGTGGGCAACCCGATGAAGACACACCCGAACAACGCCGCCAATGGGCCGCGCGTTTCAACCACCTCGCCTACCGCCGGCGCCTGGCCGAACTGATCGAGGAACTCACGTGAGAGTGAACCTGACAAGCCTCGTCGCGATCCTCTTTGGCCTGCTGTTTGGCGCGGTGGCCCTGTTGCTGTCACCGGCCAAGGCGTTCGTGGCCGTGGTCGGCCTGGCGGGGGCGGTGACCATCCTGCGCTTTCCGTTCTGGGGCCTGTTGCTGTTTGCCTTTGTGGCGACGTTCATGCCGTTTTCCACGGTCAACCTGGGCATCCGCAGTACGGTCAGCGAGGCGATCCTGGCGCTGACCTGGGGCGCGATCCTGTGGCAGAGCTTCCTCGTGCGCCTGCCCATGGCACCGAGCCTGACGCGCCGGCCCACCGACCAGATGCTGTTGTGGCTGATGCTGTTCAGCGTGTTCCCGTTCATTGTCGGCCAGGTCACGATTCACGCCGACACCAGCGGCGTGGCCAACTGGCTGCGCTGGCTGCTGAACCTGTCCGGAGTATTTATCGCCGCCAAGTTGCTGGTGGACCACAAGCACCGCGAACACCTGGTGATCGCCCTGCTGCTGGGCACCCTGGCGATGCTGGTGCTGTCGATCGGGGTGTTTGTGCGCACGCGCTCCGGGGCCGGGATTGCGCCGATCCTGGCGCTGTTCAACTACGCCAACTTCGACATGCTCAAATTCGGCCTCGAGGCGATGTCCTCGCGTATGGGCTCGCCGTGGACCCACCCGAATGCCATCGGCGGGATCATGGCGTTGCTGCTGCCTCTGGCGTTCTGCTTCGGCATGACCGAGCAAGGCTGGAAGCGCGCACTCGGCCTCGGCGTTGCCTGCCTGGGGGCGGCGGCCTTGCTGTTGGCCAGTAGCCGCGGAGCGATGGTCAGCCTGGCGCTGGTGCTGGTGTGGATGGCCACGCGCCGCGTGCCGTACACCGGGCGCCTGTTGATGATCGGCGCGGCGCTGACCGTGGCGCTGGTGATCGCCTATCCACCGTTGCAGGAGCGCTTGGCGACGATTTTCTCCTCGAGCAACGCCAGTACCGAAGTGCGTTTCGACGAATACCGCATGTTCCCCCAAGCCGTGGCGGCCTACCCGTTCGGCATCGGCTTCAAGGTCGACCCGCCGGTGCCGGGCACGGATTTGCTGGGGATTTCCAACCTGTGGCTGAACTACATCTACAAGATCGGCATCGTCGGCATGCTGTTTTTTGTGGCCGTGACCGTGCGTTGGTGGCGTGAGGCGCGCCCGGAAAAAGGCCCGATCCGCCTGACCAAGGACAACGCCCTGTGGCTGGGCACGACCGGCGGGATTCTGTCGGCGCTGGTCAGCGGTTTGTTTGACCACTACTTCAGCTTTGCGGTGGTGATGGTCGCGCTGTTCTGGCTGATGGTGGGCATCAATGTGCTGGAGGCGCGCCGCTTGTTTCCGGCGCGGCTGGGGCAGGTCAAGGCCGTGGCGTCGCGCGAACCGCTGCTTGATGGCGCGCAACCCTGATGCTGGGCTCTGCCGCCTGGCTGACCGTGGCAACCCTGCTGGGCCTGTGCCTGGGCTTCGCCCGCGAATGGCTGCTGGTGGCGGCCTGGGGCGCGGGGGAGCGCAGTGATGCGTTCCTGATCGCGCTGTTTTTACCCGAGGCATTGCGCATGTCGCTGGCCGGTGGGGTATTGAGCGCCGCCGCGCTGCCGCTGTACCTGGCGCGCAAGGACGGCGAGCGCCTGGACTGGCTGGCGGTGCTGTTCCCGGCGTTGATGCTGATTGCGCTGGTCACCAGCCTGCTGCTGACGCTGTTGGCGCCGTGGCTGGTGCAACTGCTCGGGCCAGGGTTGGCCGCCAGCGCCACCGCCTTGGCCGGCAGCAATTTGCAGATTGTCGCCTGGTGCGTGCCGGGCTTGATGCTGCACGCGCTGTTCAGCATTCCCTTGCAAGCCAGCGAACGTTTTGTGCTGGCCGGGCTGGGCTCGCTGCTGTTCAACCTGCCGCCGGTCACCTACCTGGCGCTGGCCGGCACCGCGACCCAACCACACGCGCTGGCCCTGGCCTGCCTGGCCGGCAGCCTGTTGATGCCATTGGCGCTGCTGCCGTCGATCTGGCGCCAGGGCTGGCGGCCATGGCGCTGGCAGCTGACCTTTGCGCCGCTGCGCGAGCTGGGCCAGCGCATCGGTCCCTTGTTGATAAGCAATGGCGCCAGCCAGGGCCTGGCGTTGATCGAACGGCTGGTGGCGTCGCTGCTGGGCGAAGGCGCGGTGACCTGGGTGAACCTGGCGCGCAAGCTGATGAACCTGCCGCTGATTGCACTGATGAGCCTCAACCAGGTGCTGCTGGGCATGATGAGCCGGCGCCAGGGCGACGCGCGCCTGGCCCTGCTCAAGCGCGGCCTGGAAACCGCCAGCCTGCTGACCCTGCCCGCCGGCGTCGGCCTGGTAGCGGCGGCGCCGAGCCTGGTGGCGCTGCTGTTGCCCAAGCAATCGGCGGATTCGCCGCTGCCGCTGTTGCTGGCGTGGTTCGCCGTGCCGCTGGTGTTCGGCGCCTGGAACGCCTTGCTCGCGCGTTACGCCTACGCCGCCGGCGACACGCGCCAGCCGTTGCGCTGCGAGCTGCTCGGCAGCCTGGTCAACGTGCTGCTGCTCGGCGCCCTGCCCTTCGTGTTCGGCCTGGCCGGTATCCCCTTGGCCGCGCTGGCTGGAGTGCTCTGCACCGCCCTGCTGCTGATGCAACGCCAGAGTCTGCTCGATGCCCTGCCCTGGGCCCGACATTGGGTAATCAGCGCGGGCGTGATGAGCCTGGCCGCGCTGCTGCTGTTTCGGATTGACGGCGTATGGCTGCAACTGGGGCTGAGCACCCTGGCCGGCGCCGTGGTGTTGCTCGCGATGGGGCTGTGGCTCAAGCCGTGGCGCAAGGCATGAATGATCGGTTGGGGAAACGTGGATGAAGCATCGTTGGATTCAAATGGACATCGCCAAGGGCATCGGCATCCTGGTGATCGTGTACGCACACAGCTGGTTCGTCGCCACCTCCCCGGACCTGATGTACCCGATTCTGGCGTCGTTTATTTTGCCGCTGTTTTTCTTCTTGTCCGGGGTGTTCTTCAAACCCGAGCAGCCGTTTGTGGAAATGGCGGTGCGCAAGGCCGATGGCCTGCTCAAGCCGTTTTTCTTCACCATGCTGCTGTACGTCACCGTGCGCGCCGTGCTGCGTGGCCAGCCGCTGCTGCCGGATATCGGCGGCGTGCTGTATGCCTCGGTGGACACCATCCCGTGGCAGGCGATGTGGTTTCTGCCGCACTTCTGGGTGGCAATCCTGTTCAGCTGGGTGGTGTTGCGGCTGATCCAGCGCCTGTCGCTGCCGGTGAGCTGCGGGGTGATGCTGGTGCCGCTGCTGCTCGGCATCTGGATGCTGCCGTGGTTCTGGCAATTGCCGGTGACGTTTGGCGAACACACGTGGGTGCTGCCGGGCTTGCCGTTCAGCCTGGATATCACCTTGATCAGCAGCACTTGCTTTATCTACGGCTACCTGCTGCGCGACTGGCTGCGCACCCATGCGGGCTCGTGGCTGACCCTGCTGGTTGCCGTGGTGCTGTTCGCCGCTGTGTTCCTCTACCGGGGCGATACCATGGACCTGGCCCAACGCCGCTATGACCACTGGTTGTGGACCAGCTTGTTGGCGGTGATCGGCGTGTACGCGTGCTGGGCTTTGGCGCGGGTGCTGATGGTGTCGGCGCTGGTGACCCGGGCGATGACCTACATCGGCCAGTCGACGTTGATCTTGTTGATCTTTCACGGTGAGATCCAGCACAAGACCTTTGACCTGATGGAACGCCTTGGGCTGCATGCGTTTGTCGCGGCGTGCGTTGGTTTTGTGGTGGCGGTGGTGGTGCCGCTGTTGATCGGGGAAGTGATCAAGCGGGTGGCGGTTTTGCGGTTTTTCTACTTTCCGTTTCCGGTGCGTAAGGCGCCTGAAGCGCGCCGCTGAAACACAAATGTGGGAGGGGGCTTGCCTGCGATGGCGGTTTGTCGGTGTACATATCCGTTGTTTGGGTAATGGCGGATTATGGTTCCGCCCTTACGGCGGGTCACTTTGGAAAAGAGCCCCAAAGTAACCAAAGGGCTCTTGCCCCTACACTCGGCACCTCGCCTAGGCTCGGTGTGCCCTCTCTCCGGCTTGAATCCGTGGGCCGCCGCAATGGGCCATCCTTGGCCCAGTGCGGCTAACCCGGCGTCCTGCCGGGTTACCCACGGATTCAAGCCTGCGTTCGGCCAGCGTGTTTAACGGGGCGCCTCAGATCAAGATCACGATCACAAGCGCAGATCAAAAGAGCGCTGACTTCGTCAGCGAAAAGGATGTAAGGGCCAGATCAAAAACAAAGCAAAGCAGAGCAAAACCGCTTTTGATCTACACCACTCAGGTCGGCTCTTAGGCCGCCGTGCTCTGCTTTTGATCTGCGATCGCCCCGTCAACCACGCTGGCCGGAATTCGACAGGGATGTGGGGGGTAAACCGGCAGGGATGCCGGTTTAGCCGCCCCGCGCCATGGATGGCGCGTGGCGGCGGCCCCCCACATCCCTGTCGGATTACGGGCATGCCGAGCCTAGGCGAGGCACCGAGTGGTGGGGCGAGGACCTTTTGGTTACTTTTGGGTCCTTCCAAAAGTGACCCGCTGTAAGAGCGGAACCCTAAGCCGCCGTTACCTGAATAATGGATATGTACACCGTAAGACCGCTATCGGGGGCAAGCCCCCTCCCACATTGATACCGTGTTGGGGCGTACCCCACAGGTCAATCGTCCAACTGTTGCGGGGCCGGTTTGCTGCCCGGCTTGGCAGGCTTGGCCCCCTTGGCCGGCGCAGGTGCAACCGGTTCAGGTTCAGCCGCCGCAGCAGCCGCCTCCTTCTCAGCCATCGGCATCTGGTCAATCGCGCTGAAAAACTCTTTAAGGTCGAGCGTATCCGGCGGCACCGTCTTCTCGACTTTCTTCTCGCCATCCTTGCCCACCAAAATCACTTTGGTACCACTCCCGGCACCCAGCTTGAGCGCACGGATCAACGCATTGGTCTCAGGCGGCGTGAGCTTCTTGTTGTCCTTCGGATCCTTGGCGAATTTCTCACCTTCAGCACCGATGCTGCCAAACTTCACGGTGTAAAACACCATGCTGCGCTCTTCAAACGACTGCTTGGTGGCAGGCTCGTCCAACTGCTTTTTCAGTTCCGCCAATGTGGCGTTGCCGGAATCCAGTTCCACTACCACCAGCGGCCGGGCCTTGCCCAAGTCCTGCTTGAGCGGGTTGATATCATCAGCAGCCAACAGCGGCCCCGTAAAAGCCATCAAGGTAGCCAGGGTCAGCGACCGGATGAGCATGCGCACCTCCTTTGAATTCCATGCAGGGTTCTTGAGTTTCATGTCTGCGACAGTCAAATTCAAGGATGATTCCTACACCGCGTTCAGAAAGCGTAGGCCAGGACGCCCGCTCCGCAAGGACTTGGCGGCGACATGCGGCATTGTTTCCTTTGATTGCACAAACATTACGAGACCTTCCAGCCCGGCCAATGGCGGGCAAAGACAGGTGCCACGATCGGGTCGGCATCCACCTGCGCCAGGGTCTGGGCAAAGCCTGGCGCCAAGGCAGTCAAGGCCTCACGCGCCTCATCCCAGCGCGACACCGCCGCCGCCATGATGCCCAGCGCATTCGGTGCGCCGTCGGGCGCGAACAGCTGGCCGGCAAACTGTTCGGCAAACACCACCCAGGCCTGATGCAGATAGCGGCGCGTGCCGGTGGTCAATTGCGTCTGCACCGCTTCATCGACGTTGCCCAGCCAGCGTTGCGGGTAGTCGATGATGCCGATCGCCGAATAACAATTGGCCGCGATGTACACCAGGCCGCGGATGATCTGATCACGGTCGCCGCCCAGCAGATGCGCATCGGGAAACGCCAGGCCCAGGTGGATCAGGATCGCGGCACTTTCCGTCAGCACCTGTCCATCGGGGGTGACCAGGGTGGGCACCTGTTTGAGCGGGTTGATACGGGCAAGCTCGTCGCTGCCCTCGCCGTCGGCCCAGGAGGCGGCGTCCACCCGTCGCCAGGGTACCGCGCAACGGTGCAGGGCGATTTCGATCATGCAGGAGCCGGACTCGTCGATGCCATAGAGTGTGTACATAGCCTTTCCTCCATTGGATGAATCAAGAATTTTAGAACAGGCCCATTTGCCCGCCGACCAGGGTGCTGAAATCGTCACTCACGAACGGCAGGATGGCATCTGCGACCGGTTGCAATTGCCGGGTGACGTAGTGGTCGTAATCAATCGGCGCCTGGCGTACTTCCAGCGGTTCGGGGCCGTTGACGCTGATCACATAGCGGATCCAGCCGCCGCGCTGGTACTGGCGCGGGCGCCCCAGGCGGTCGTTGTATTCATCGGCCAGGCGCGCCGCGCGTACATGGGGCGGCACGTTGCGCTCGTAGTCGTCCAATTGGCGGCGCAGACGCTTGCGGTAGATCAGCAGTTCATCGAACTCGCCGCTCAGGGTCCGGCGCACGTAGTCGCGTATGTAGTCCTGATGGGGCTGGCGGTGGAAGATGCGCTGGTAGAGTTCCTGCTGGAACCGACGGGCCAGGGGCGACCAGTCGCTGCGTACGGTCTCCAGGCCTTTGTAGATCATCTCTTCGCTGCCGTCGGCATGTACCACCAGGCCGGCGTAGCGCTTCTTGCTGCCCTCCTCCGCGCCGCGAATGGTCGGCATCAGGAAGCGGCTGAAGTGGGTTTCGTATTGCAGCTCCAGGGCGCTTTGCAGGCCGAACGCGCTGTGCAGGTGCTCACGCCACCAGGTGTTGACGTGCTTGACCAGCGCCTGGCCGATACGGCTGGCGTCGTCCTGGGAATGCGCGCTGCCGAGCCACACGAAGGTGGAGTCGGTGTCGCCGTAGATCACCTCATACCCCTGGGCTTCAACCAGTTCGCGGGTCTGGCGCATGATCTGGTGGCCGCGCATCGTGATCGACGAAGCCAGGCGTGTATCGAAAAAGCGGCAACCGCTGGAACCGAGTACGCCGTAGAACGCATTCATGATGATTTTCAGCGCCTGGGACAGCGGCGCGTTGTGCTCACGCTTGGCCTCTTCGCGACCTTCGGAGACACGCGCAACGATGGCCGGCAGGCAGTGCCGGGTGCGAGAAAAGCGTGCACCGCGAAAGCCTTCGACGGAGTCGCTGTCGTCGGGGTGCTTGAGGCCTTCGATCAGGCCCACCGGGTCAATCAGGAAGCTGCGGATGATCGACGGGTAGAGGCTTTTGTAATCGAGCACCAGCACCGATTCGTAGAGGCCGGGGCGCGAGTCCATGACAAACCCGCCGGGGCTGGCCTGGGGCGGTTTGTCGCCCAGGTTCGGCGCGACGAAGCCCTGGCGGTGCATCAGCGGCATGTACAGGTGGGTAAATGCCGCCACCGAGCCGCCGTTGCGGTCGGCCGGCAACCCGGTGACGCTGGCGCGCTCGAGCAGGAACTTGAGCAGCTCGGTCTTCTCGAAAATCCGTGTGACCAGCTCGCAGTCCTTGAGGTTGTAACGCGCCAGGGCGGGCTTGTCCTCGGCGAACATGCGGTTGATTTCGTCCATGCGTTGATACGGTGTGGAGATGTCCTTGCCCTCGCCAAGCAGGGTTTGCGCGACGTTTTCCAGGCTGAAGGATTCGAAGCTCCAGGTGGCCGAACGCAAGGCTTCGATACCGTCGATAATCAGGCGCCCCGCGGCCGCGGCGAAGTAATGGTTGCGACTGCCGTGTTCGCGCCAGGCCATGGGCTCATCGCCGCGACCGAGCATCAGCGGCACGTTGAGGCGCTGGGCATGTTCGTGGAGTACGCGCAGGTCGAACTGCACCACATTCCAGCCGATGATTGCATCGGGGTCATGGGTGGCGAGCCATTGGTTGAGGCATTCGAGCAGTTGGGCGCGGGTGTCGCAGTAGTCGAGCTTGAAATCCACCGCGTCCGTCTTGTTCGGCGGGCCGAGCATGTACACCTGGCGTTCGCCGCAGCCTTCGAGGGCGATGGAATAGAGGTCGCCCTGGGCGGTGGTCTCGATATCCAGGGACACCAGCTTGAGCGGCGGCCGGTAGTCGGGCGCGGGCTTCATCTGCGCATCGCACAGGGCACCGCCGGCATCCGGTGTACCCCCGAACCAGACCGGAGCGGTGATGAAACGCTCCATCATGTAGCGTTCCGGCGGGCGCACATCGGCTTCGTAGACATCGACACCGGCGGCGCGCAGGCGTTTTTCCACGTCCATCAACTGGCGGTGCTGGCGCGTGTATAGGCCCAGGACCGGGCGGTGATGGAAATCGCAGAGTTGCAGCGGGCGCAATTCGATATCGCGTTCGCCTTTGAGCAACCAATCCAGCGGCTTGCGATGGGCCTCGGGAATAAACATCACCGAGGTCTGCACGGGTAGGCGGATAAACCGTGGCCCCTGGTCTGTGGCCAGCCAGAAACTGACCTCCGTGCCCGCCGGGGTGTCGCGCCAATGCCGGGTCAGGACAAAACCCTGCTGTAAATCCACCGTACCGCACCTCTGGAATAGCTTTCAGGCGTTGATTCTACGCGGCATCTGCGCAAACGCGGCAGGTAAACGCGCATGCAAGCGGTGGACTTCTAAAGGCGGCGAAAGCGGGCACCGCAATGGTGCCCTTTCTCCAGTTCACGCCCGACGTGCTTTGCTCAAATAGTTTTCGATATTGCCCATCTGATCGTCCCAGCCACGGGAGTTCATCTTGAAGGCCTTTTGCCGACGAGCCTCCGGCACCGCGTTGAAACCGGATTCAACCACTCGCAGCAAAATGCCCGGCGCCCGATCCTCAATGGTGAATTCCACCAGTGTCGGGGTTTCCTTGTCGTAGTCGACGCCCTTTTCTACCGCGAAGGGGTGCCACCAGAAAGAGAACAACGTTTGCGGCAGGATGCGTTCGATTTTGGCTTTCCAGATCACGTGTTCATAACCTGGGTAGGTAATCGGCGCCTCTATGGTTTCCCCTGCCACAAAGGCTTTGCCCTTGAGGGCGATGCCAAACCAATCGCCGAATTGCTCGGCATTGGTGAGCGCTTCCCAGACCTGTTTACGTGAAGCGTTCAGCAGAACTTTTCGCTCAATGCGATCTAATACGTGCATAAGTCACCTCCTCCATTGACAGTAGGCGACACCAAATAATGCGCAACCTCAGGTTGTAAGCAATCATGATGACCCCGTCCTTGAACCGGCAATACGTTTATGACTGACCCATTGAATGGAAGTTGCTTCTGCAAAGGTGTCCGCTATCAGGTGGACCAGTTGGACATGCCTATCAGCCACTGCCACTGCGCAAGCTGCCGCAAAATACATGCGGCGCCGTTTGTCGCCACTGCAGGCGTAATGCGCGAACATTTTCGCTGGACGCGGGGAGAGGAGCTGTTGGCGTCCGTTGAATCTTCGCCGGGCAAGCTCAGGCATTTCTGCTCGCGCTGTGGCTCACATCTGATAGCAGAACGTGGGCATCAGCCCCATGTGATCGTGCGGGTGGCGACGCTGGACGATGATCCGGGCGTCAGGCCCACCTCGCACATCTGGACGGCCCATGATGTGCCCTGGCTTGCCCATGAAGGCATAGAGCAATGGGACGAGTGGAAGGCATGATTTAAACGCGGGGGTCACCTGGCGCTTTTGCCGGCGTCGCATATTGCGGCTTCAGGTGACCGTCCTGGTCGAGTAGCCAGGCATCCATGATTTGCCGCACCACCGGACCCGCGACGCGACCACCGGCCTCACCGTTTTCGATCATCACCGAAATCACGATCTTCGGATGTTCGGCGGGAGCGAAGCCAACGAACAACGCGTTGTCACGGTGGCGTTCCAGTGTCTTCTCGCGGTTGTAACGCTCGCCTTGCTTGATCGCAACCACTTGCGCGGTACCGCTCTTGCCGGCAATGCGATATTGCGCCCCTTGTGCGGCGGCCCGGGCGATACCTCGTGGGTCATGCATCACCAACTGCATACCGTGATTGACCTGCTCCCAATCACGCGGATCCTTGAGGACGACGTTGGGCATGGGGTTCTGGTCCACCGGCGGCTCGCCATTGATCGTCTTGGCCAGGTGCGGGCGATTCCACACGCCTTTGTTGGCGATCAACGCCGTGGCCTGGGCCAATTGCAGCGGAGTGACTTGCATGTAACCCTGGCCAATGCCGAGGATCACGGTTTCACCTGGGAACCAGGGTTGGCGCCGTGTGGCGCGCTTCCATGCCTGGGATGGCATCAAGCCGGCGGACTCTTCGAACATGTCCAGGGAGACTTTCTGACCCAGGCCGAACTCGGCCAAGTAGTCATGCAGGCGGTCAATGCCGAGCTTGTGAGCCAGGTCGTAAAAGTAAGTGTCGTTGGAACGCATGATGGCAGCGTCCATGTCTACCCAGCCGTCACCACTGTGGTTCCAGTTGCGGTATTTGTGGTCAAAGTCGGGGAGCTGGTAGTAACCGGGGTCGAATACACGGGTCTGTGGGGTGACGACACCGCTGTCGAGACCAGCGATGGCCACTTCCGGCTTGATGGTCGAGCCTGGCGCATAGAGCCCCCGGAGGACACGGTTGAAGAGCGGCCGGTCAATGGAGTCGTGCAGGGCGGCATATTCCTTGAAACTGATGCCGGTGACGAACAGGTTCGGGTCAAAACTCGGCTTGCTGACCATGGCCAGCACTTCACCGGTTTGCGGATCGAGGGCAACCACCGAGCCACGGCGATCACCCAGGGCCTCTTCCGCAGCCTCCTGGAGCTTCACATCGAGGCTCAGGACGATATTTTTGCCAGGGATCGGGTCGGTGTGCTTGAGCACACGGAGTACGCGGCCCTGGGCATTGGTCTCAACCTCTTCGTAGCCGACATGACCATGCAGTTCGGACTCGTAGAAACGCTCGATACCGGTTTTGCCGATGGACTGCGTGCCACGGTACTCCACCGAGTCGAGGGCTTTGGATTCTTTCTCATTGATCCGCCCCACATAACCGATGGAGTGGGCAAAGTGCGCGCCCAGCGGGTAGTGACGGACGAATTGCGGCTCTACATCTACTCCTGGCAGGCGGAACTCATTTACCGCCAGCAATGCAATTTGCTCTTCGGTCAACTCGTAAAACAACGTCACGGGGACGAATGGGTGGCGTGCCTGCTTCAGAGCCTTGTCGAACAGTGCTCGGTCTTCGACAGGCAGGTGCAGCAAGTTGACGATGGCGTCGAGCTCGCCCTTGAGGTCAGTGGTGCGCTCGCGGGTGATGGTCAGGTTGTAGCTGGGTCGATTATCAGCCAGCACCACGCCATTACGGTCATAGATAAGGCCGCGCGTCGGAGTGATGGGCAGCACATGGACGCGGTTGTTTTCAGAAATCGTGGAGTGGTAGTCGAACTGTACGACTTGAAGGAAATACATACGCCCCACCAGGGCACACGTAATGCCTATCACCAACAACGCACAAGCGAGCAGGCGCTTGTTGACCAGGCGGTTTTCTTTTTCGTGATCTTTAATCGGTATCGGTTCAGGCATTTCTACAGCATCTCGTTGAAGAAGGTCGACGCCGCATCCTGCGATGAAAGATCAGTCCTTGGGAAATGTGCTGCACCATACCAAAAATGCAGAAACACTTTGCATTGAATTCCCCAACGGCACTCTGAAGTGAGTTCCCTCTCGACGGGTACGGTGATACGGCAGCTGCCCTTGAAGATAATCAACAGCTCATCCGCCTAGGCGTACCCACTTTTCGAGCGCCCAAAACAAAACCCCATCTGCTCTCGCAAATGGGGTTTCGGAATTTAATCTTGACGATGACCTACTCTCACATGGGGAAACCCCACACTACCATCGGCGATGCATCGTTTCACTGCTGAGTTCGGGATGGGATCAGGTGGTTCCAATGCTCTATGGTCGTCAAGAAATTCGGGTACTGAGTCGTGGCCAGTTGGCCTCGCTTCAGCAAATTGGGTATGTGACAGCTTTCGGTGCTTTGTGAAATCTCGAACTTTCGGTTCATTGCGTCTTCACACACCGCAATCTGATGCTCTTTCGAGTAGTCAAATTGCTTGGGTG